>OLSB01000235.1_pt1 | contig 66422 bp, 75 predicted proteins | sample 1672071 | NCBI WGS metagenome assembly OLSB01 (sample SAMEA3136642, study PRJEB25190) | human gut metagenome | biome: human gut; feature: human-associated habitat; material: faeces | place: Austria | collected 2013
CGGGCGGCGCTTTTTTGCTTTGCTGATTTATCCACCGGCTGATTCATCCACCGGAAAATCACCGATGTATTTGTCGTTCACGCTCCATTTTTCGGGGCGCTCGCCATCCAGATCATAGAAAATGCGCGTCAGCTCCAGCCCGCTGGCGGGGGCGGTCACGCCCAACAGCAGACGGTTCTGCGTGGCAAGGGCCTCGTCCAGCGCGTCGGGGCTGAGCCTGTCCTGGCCGATGGCTACCAGCGTGCCGGCCAGGATGCGCACCATATTATATAGGAAGGCGCTGCCTGCCACCACGATGGTTATATCGTCGCCCTCGCGGGTGACGCTGATATCATACAGCGTGCGGACGGTGGATTTGGCCGTGCCGCCCGAGGCTTGAAAGGCTCCGAAATCGTGCGTGCCCAGCAGCCGCAGCGCTGCGGCCTGCATCTTGCCCTCGTCCATCGGCACGGGGATGTGCGTGGTCCAGTTGCGGCGGATGGCGCTGGCGTGCCGCGCGTTGTGAATGCGATAGGTGTAGATCTTGCCCCGGCAGGAAAACCGCGCGTGCAGCCATTCGGGCACCACGCGCGCGGCGGTTACGCGCACATCGGGCGGCAGCATGGTGTTGAGCACAAAGGGAAACTTTTCCGCCGGGATGGTGCTGTAATTGTGAAAATGCGCGCGCTGGCCGGTGGCGTTCACGCCCGCGTCCGTGCGGCTGGCCCCCCATACGGTGGTTTCGCGCCCCGTGGCGCGGGCGAGCGCGCGCTCCAATTCCTCCTGAACCGAGCGCAGCCTGGCCTGCCGCTGCCAGCCGTAAAAGGCCGAGCCGTCGTACTCGATGGTCAGCAGCACCCGCTCAAAGGGCTCAAAATCCGGCATGGGAACACCTTCTTTGTAAAAAATGCTTCATCATTATAGCAAAGCTGCGCAATGTTTTCAAGAAACGCAAAGGATTTACAAAAAGAATATGTTGCAATTTCGTAAAATGTGGTATAATATTTTCGTAACAAGTATGCGTATTCCGTAAAGGAGGGAAGCCATGGCGAAGCATGTGCTCATTATCGGCGGCGGCCCGGCGGGCTGTTCGGCGGCTATGACGCTGCGACTGCGCGGCGAAGACGTGACCATCCTCTACAGCGGCGAGGGCGCGCTGGGCCGCGCAAAGCGGGTGGATAATTATCCCGGCCTTGCGCAAATGCCCGGCGGGGAGATGCTTTCCGCCTTCCGCCGCCAGGCGGAAGAGATGGGCGCGGCGCTGCGGCCCGGCGTTGCGCGCTATATCCAGCGCACCCGGCGCGGCTTTACCGTGCTGGCGGGCGAGGATATGATCGCCTGCGACGCGGTGCTGCTGGCCTCGGGCGTAGCGCGGGTCAACCTGATCCCCGGAGAGGAAGCGCTGGTGGGGCGCGGCGTGAGCTACTGCGCCACCTGCGACGGCATGCTCTATCGTGATCGCCCGGTGGCGGCCGTGGTGCTGGGCGCGGGCTTTGACGAGGATGTGCGCTTCCTGCAGGGAATCTGCCAGGTGGATGTGCTGACCCGGCCGCCCCGTGCGCTGCGCGCCGAGGGGGAGCGGGTGATTCTGTCCACCGCCGATTCCGATACGGCCTACGACTGCGTGTTCATCCTGCGCCCCGCCGTGGCGCTGACTACCCTGCTGCCCGCGCTGGAAACCGCGGACGGCGCCGTCCGCGTGGACGCGGACATGCAAACCAATATTCCCGGCGTTTTCGCCGCGGGGGATATCACCGGCGCGCCCTATCAGGCCGCCCGCGCCGTGGGGCAGGGCAACACTGCCGCGCTGAGCATTGCGCGGTTCCTGCACCAGGGCGACGCGATCAATCACGAATCTACTAATTAAAAAAGGAGAGATCCCAATGAAAAAACTGCTCTGCTTGCTTCTGTGCCTCATGCTGCCCGTGGCCGCCATGGCCGCTCCCATGCGCGCGATGCGCGACAGCGTGCTCAGCGAGGCTGAGCTTGCCACCATGCGCTCCTGGCTGGACGGCGTAGTGCGCGACGCGCTGCCCCTGCAGTACGACAGCAATACCTATGTTGGCGCCTATGTGTACTCCTGCGTGGAGGACGGCGGCTGCTATGTGCTGGAATGCGATGTGTACCTGGAGGAGGGCGGCGATTCCCTGCCCGAGTTTGCGGCCGATAACGCCCTGACCTGGCTGTGCGACGCCACCGTGTGTGTCAAGCGCAACGGCAACGAATACGAGCTGGTCAGCGTGGAAGCGGGCGATTACTATGCTGCCACCGCCATGAAGACCACCGTGAACACCGAAAAGGGCTTTGAAGTAAGCCTGCCCGATACCTTTGTGCCCGCCGCCGACGGCGTGGACTACAGCTACAGCGAAGAGGACAAGGTAGTCGCTACCGTGACCTACCGCTTTGAGGAAGCCAAGGGTACCTCCCTGGCCGACTATGCCAAGTCCCTGGGCGGCGAAGGCATGATCGTGGATGTGAACGAGGATCTGGCGCAGGCCACTGCGCAGGCCGCAGGCATGTACCTGGTCATCTGCGCGGGCGAGGATGGCTTCCACTCCCTCACCCTCAGCTATCCTGCCGAGCGCGAGGCGGAGTTCACCCTGTACGCCGAATTCATGCGCAATTCCTTCGTCGTCAGCGGCCAGAGCAACGGTTGACGCGCGGAAAAAAATAGGCTATACTGTTTGTGGGCGGCGATTTGATTGCCGCCCACAATTCCAATTAAGGCGAATTTATTACCGAAAGAAGTGCTGTGTCATGCCTGAAGAATCCCGCAAGCCCGTGCTGTATTCGGCCGTTCAGCCCTCCGGCACGCTCACCATTGGCAACTATATCGGCGCGCTGCGCAACTTTAAGCTGCTGGAGCAGGATTATGATTGCCTGTTCTGCATGGCTGATCTGCATGCGCTGACCGTCCGGCAGGAGCCTGCCGCCCTGCGCCGCCGCACGGCGGAGCTGGCCGCGCTCTATATTGCCTGCGGCCTGGATCCCAAGAAGAATATCATCTACGCCCAAAGTCATGTGCCCATGCACGCCGAGCTTGCCTGGATTCTTAACTGCTTCACTTATATGGGCGAGCTGAGCCGCATGACGCAGTTCAAGGATAAGGCTGCCAAGCACGCGGACAACATCAACGCCGGCCTGTTTACCTATCCGGTGCTCATGGCCGCCGATATCCTGCTGTACCAGACCGACGTGGTGCCCGTGGGCGCGGATCAGAAGCAGCATCTGGAAATCTGCCGCGATATCGCCAACCGCTTTAACAGCATTTACGGCGACGTGTTCCGCATCCCCGAACCCTACATCAGCAAGTCCGCCGCCGCGCGCATCATGAGCCTGAACGATCCGTCCAGCAAGATGAGCAAGTCCGGCGAGCCCGATTCCTTCATCTCCGTGATGGATACGCCTGACGATATCCGCCGCAAGCTGCGCCGCGCCGTCACCGATAGCGACGGTGAGATCCGCGTGGATGCGGAAAACAAGCCCGGCGTAACCAACCTGATCACCATCTGCGCGGCCATGAGCAACCGCACGCCCGAGCAGGTGTGCCAGGATCTGGCCGGTCAGGGCTACGGCGCGCTCAAGGATGCGGCCGCCGAGGCCGTCATCGCTACGCTGGCGCCCATTCAGGCTGAGCATAAGCGCATCATGGCCGATAAGGCGTACATTGCCGATGTGCTCAAGGACGGCGCGGAGCGTGCCAGCGCCATTGCCTTCAAGACCCTGCGCAAGGTATACAAGAAGGTTGGCCTGTATCAGGGCTGAGGCCGATTGGACAATGAAAGACGGGTCTGCTGCAAAGAGGCGGTTGCCTTCATGCAGCAGACCCGTTTTATCATGCGGAAAACTTACAATAAATCAGCCAATGCGTAAGGCTTTGCGGGAAATTGATGTCGCGTGCCCTTTTGAATATGAAGCGTTTCATCAAGCCCTGCCTGCGCCGCTGCGGCATGCAGATGCCGCGCCAGGGGAAGACAATCCTCATCCTCGGAGCCGCAGAGAATTGCGAGCCTGATCTGCTTTTGCCGGATGGCCTGAACAACCTCCGCCGCGTGATCGTGCAGCAGCGGAATCCACGGGCTTTGCAGAATGAGCATATCGCAGCGCGCATCGGTAAACAGCACCGAGCGCAGCAGCATATCGCACCCGGCGGAAAAACCGCCGCACACAATCCTTTGATAGCCTTGGCTCTGCATGGCTTCCATTGCCTGGGCTACCGCCGCATAGGAAGCGCCGTCATAGCGCCAGCGATAGGTGCCGTATCCGTCGGGCTCGGCGCTTTGGATTGCTTCCAGCTGCCATGAATTGTTTTTGCCCAATATGGGTTCCCAGTCCGCCCGCGCGGTCTGCCCATTTTGAGTGTTGCCATGAACGGCCAGGAACAGGCTGTCGGCATGCTTCCCTTTCCAGGAGAACAGCGCTTGAGACCTGGAAACAGCATCGGCATAGCGCTGATCTGAAAGGGACTTTAACGCGAGAAACTCCGGGCGAGCCTTTAGCGGCGCAAGGTCATCGTCTGTCAATACTTCCGGGCGGTACCACCAGGCATGATCCGTAATGGCGCTTCGCAGCCATGCGAGCGCTTGCTCCGGCATGCCGGCTCCGCCTGCCAGACAGGCAAGAAAATAGAAGGTCTGTGGGCCCAAAGCCTTGGAATTTGCCTGATACGCATCCAGCAAATATCGGTAGGCTTCGGGATAGCTGCTTTCAGCAAGCGACAGGGTTGTTTCCAATATATCGTTTTCTTTTGGCATAGCGGGTACTCCCTATTGAACGTAGCCCTGCTGTTATTCCGCCGTTTTAGCGGCTGCCTGCGGGCCGATGCGCCCCTCGCGCACCAGGCGCACCAGCGTGGCCGTTACCAGCGGATCATAGGCTTCAGGCAGGCTTTGCAGCTCTACCGCGGCTTCCTCAAAGGTTTTTACCCTGTTATAGCCGCGGTCGCTGGTCATCGCGTCAAAGGCGTCCGCTACGGCCAGAATGCGCGCCTCAAAGGGGATTTCTTCCCCCTTCAGCCCGCGCGGATAACCGCGGCCGTCCATGCGCTCGTGATGCGAATAGGCAAGCTCGGCAATGCGCGGGCCGTAGATGGGCTCCAGCAGCCGGGCGCTGTCGAGGGGATGCTGCTGAATCAGCTTGTATTCCTCGTCGGTCAGCCGCGCCTTTTTGCGCAGGATATCGCCCGGCACGTTGCACTTGCCAACATCGTGAAACAGCGCGCCCATGACGAAATCCTCCAGCTTCAGGCCGGGGCAGTGATCCTTGAGCTCCTTGTATAATTGCAGGGCGTATTCCATCACTGCGCGGCTGTGGCGCTGGGTATAGTGATCCTTTTCGTCAATGCGGCGCAGCAGACCCTGCAGCTCCTGCTGCCAGTAGGCCTCGCTGTCAAATACCGGACAGTTGGATACATATAAAAGCTCCGCCGCCTCCACGCAGCGCAGCATCACATTTTGTTTGAGCCCATGCACATAAAAACAGTCGCCCGAGCCAAGCGTTTCCACATCGTCGCCCTCGGGCGCGATTTCCAGCTTTCCGCGCTGCACAAAGAAAAATTCAAATGTGTTTTCCTCGCTGCCCGGCGACAGCCACAGCGTCGCGCCGGCAGTGACCATTTGGCGCATGATTTCGATATCGCCGCTCTTGGCCAGCAGCGACAGCCCGCTTGCGCTGCCGCGGGCGTCCTCCTGCGCATGATGGGTAAAAAGCCCCTCCAACCTGTTTCACCCCTAAAAAAACGCATAACGCCGCGTCCGGACGATGTGCCCGGCGCGGCGTTGCTTTTGCATTTAATGGCTCGGCCGCAACCTTACGGCAGAACGTTGATCACCTTCAGCGGATCCACAGCCACCCAGCGGCCATCGATCCAGTACCAACGGTAGGTGCACCGTACTTCGAAGCCAAGGCTGGCTCCATATTCTATGACAGGCGCGTTTATAAGCTCCACCTGCTCGTGCAGCCAATCTACATCGTCATAAGGGGTCAGCTGAGCGTGCAGCACCAGGGCGCGCACTTTGGCGTTGGCAGCGGAAACCCTTGCCTGCACGCGCAGATAGTTCGCCTGGCGCTCATCCAGACAGGCCTCGCTTACGCCGGCGGCGCTGGCCGTGGAGCACAGCAGAATCATCATCAGCAACAGGGCAGCGAGGATGCGCAAGGACTTTTTCATACCGATTCCCCCTAAATCTTACGAATCAAAAATATTTTGGATTCGCTACAAGAATACCCGAAATTTTATAATTTGTCAATGTTTTTTAACATCTGTCGGTTACATATTCGGCTCTTTTTATGCTGGTTTAGTATGCTTTTTGAAAGAAAAACAGCAAATGTTCAATTTTGGCAGCCGATTGACAGAAAAACCCCCGTCTGATATAATGCTGCTTACCTGCGCGGGGTATGGCTTTCCCCGGGCGGGCGTCTTTGCGTACTAAAAAAGGAGGCCGTCATGCCCGATTTTATCCTGTCTCCGCTGCTGGAGAGCCCGCTTTTCCAGCAGCTCTGCGATCAGCTCCTGGAGCAGCCCGGCGCGGCCGCCTATGAAATCGGCGAGGGCGCGCGCGCCGCGCTGGCCGCCGCCATTGCGCTCAAAACCGGCCGTCAGGTGCTCTATATCGCGCCGGGCGACCGCGACGCCGCCCGCGCGGCGGAGGATATCGGCCAGTACCTGCCCCAGGGGGCGGGCACGATGATTGCCCGCGAAAGGCAGTTTGCCCGCGCCGTATCCAGCCGCGAGGGCGAGTGGCAGCGTCTGACCGCCCTGAGCCGCCTGCAAAGCGGCGAAATGCGCGTGCTCTGCCTGCCTGCGGACGCGCTGCTGTGGCGCATGACCCCGCCTGAGGTGGCGCGGGCCATGACCGTAACCGTGCATACGGGCGATCAGATGCAGCCGTCCGATTTGATGGCGCGCCTGGCTGAGGCGGGCTACGAGCGCGTGGACATGGTGGAGGGCAAAGGCCAGTGCGCCCTGCGCGGCGCCATTGTGGATGTGTATCCGCCCTGTGAGACCGACGCGCTGCGCATTGAGTTTTTTGATGATGAAATCGACGGCATGCGCACCTTTGACTGCGTGAGCCAGCGCAGCGTGGAGCGCCTGGACAGCGCCGTCATCGCCCCGGCGGGCGAATATCTGCTGCCCGCCGCCGACCGTCCCCGCGCGGGCGCGACGCTGCGGCTGCTGACCGAGAGCGCGCTGACCCGCCTGCGCGAGCATCCCGCGCAAAAAAAGCTATCCTATGATGAAAACCCCGACGACTCCCGCGACGGCCTGCGCGCCTTCCTGCGCGAGGCGGAGACGCTGGAGGCGGGCGGGCTGTGCCGCGGCATGGATCTGCTGGCGCATATCCTGCTGCCCCGCACCTGCGGAGTGTGGGAATATATGGACAATCCCATTATCCTAATCGATACGCCCGACCGCTGCCGCATGCGCATGGACGACTGCGTCAGCGGCTTTCTGACCGACCTGTCCTTGGCCATCGAGCGCGAAATGGCGCTGCCCGAGCAGGAGGGCGCGCTGCGCACCGTGCAGGAGGCGCTGGACGCGGTGAACGCCTGCGATATGCTGACCATGCAGGAGTTCCTGCGCGAGCTGGCGGGCTTCAAGCAGGGAAAGCCGGTCAAAATATCCGCCCTGGACGCGCCGCAGTACCATGGCAGCGTGCGCGATCTGGCGGGCGATCTGGCGCATTGGCGGCAGGAGGGCGGCGAAATCTACCTGCTTTCCGGCGGCGAGGCGCGCGGTGAGCGCCTGCTTGATACCCTGCGCGGCGTGGATGCGCGCATGGACGGGCACATTCACATCGCCCCGCAGACGCTGTCGCGCGGCTTTATCTGGCCGCAGTGCGCGCTGTATGTGATCGGCGATACCGATATTTACGGCGCGGGCTACAAAAAGACCCGCACTCGCAAGAGCAGCGGCCAGCGCATCGAGGCCTTTACCGACCTGAAAGAGGGCGACTACGTGGTGCACGAGATGCACGGCGTGGGCGTGTATCAGGGCGTAAAGCGCATTCAAAGCGAGGGCGCGTGGCGCGATTATCTGCTGATTCAATATAAAGGCAGCGACAGGCTGTATGTGCCCACCGATCAGTTTGACCGGGTGCAGAAGTACATCGGCTCCACCGACGGCGAACCGCCGCTCAACTCCCTTTCGGGCGGCGAGTGGCAAAAGCAGAAGGCCAAGGTCAAGGCGGGCTTGAAAAAGCTGGCCTTTAACCTGGTGCAGCTCTATGCCCAGCGCGAGGCCACGCCCGGCCATGCCTTTGCCCCCGATACAGCCTGGACGCAGCAGTTTGACGAGGTATTTCCCTATGAGCTGACCCCCGATCAGGCGCGCGCGGTGGCTGATATCAAGCGCGATATGGAATCCACCCGCAATATGGATCGCCTGCTGTGCGGCGACGTGGGCTACGGCAAAACCGAGGTGGCCATGCGCGCGGCCTTCAAGGCGGTGCAGGATGGCAAGCAGGTGGCGCTGCTGGCGCCCACTACCATCCTGGCGCAGCAGCACTATTATACATGCCTCAAGCGCTTCCATGATTTCCCGGTCAATATCGATGTGATCAGCCGCTTCCGCACGCCCAAGGCGCAGCGCGAGGCCATCAACCATGCCGCCTCGGGCAAGTGCGATATCCTGGTGGGCACCCACCGGCTGCTGAGCAAGGATGTGCAGTTTAAGGATCTGGGGCTGCTGATTATCGACGAGGAGCAGCGCTTTGGCGTAGCGCACAAGGAGAGCATCAAAAACCTGAAAAAGAGCGTGGATGTGCTCACCCTCAGCGCCACGCCCATCCCGCGCACGCTGCACATGAGCATGGTGGGTGTGCGCGATATGAGCCTGCTGGAAACCCCGCCCGAGGAGCGCATCCCCGTGCAGACTTATGTGATGGACTATAACGAAAGCCTGGTGCGCGACGCCATCCTGCGCGAGATTGCCCGCGACGGTCAGGTTTATTTCCTTTATAATCGCGTGGCCAACATCGACGCCTTTGCGGGCCGCTTGCGCCAGCTGGTGCCCGAAGCACGCATCGCCATCGGCCATGGCCAGATGCAGGAGCACGCGCTGGAGGATGTGATGCTGGATTTCTACGCCGGCAAGTACGATGTGCTGCTGTGCTCCACCATCATTGAAAACGGCCTGGATGTGCCGCGCGCCAACACCATGATCGTCTATGACGCCGACCGCTTCGGCTTGTCCCAGCTGTATCAGCTGCGCGGCCGCGTGGGGCGTTCCAACCGCGTATCCTATGCCTATTTCACCGTGCAGCCGCAGAAAACGCTGTCCGAAACGGCTGAAAAGCGCCTGGCCGCCATTCGGGAGTTTACGCAGTTCGGCGCGGGCTTCCGCATTGCCATGCGCGATTTGGAGATCCGCGGCGCAGGCGATATCTTTGGCCCCGAGCAGAGCGGCCATATCTCCGTAGTGGGCTATGATATGTACTGCAAGCTGATTGAGGAGGCCGTGCGCGAGGCCAAGGGCGAGCAGGGCGCGCCTGCCGAGCTGGAGCCGCGCGTGGATCTGAAGGTGAACGCCTATCTGCCCGAAGCCTATGTGCGCGGCGGCAACCAGCGCGTGGAAATCTACAAGCGCATTTCCATGCTGCGCACGCAGGAGGAAATGGGGGATATCATCGACGAGCTGCTGGATCGCTTTGGCGATATCCCGCAAAGCGTGCTGACGCTGCTCAACGTTGCTTATCTGCGCGCGCTGTGCGTAGCCTTTGGCGTAGGCGTGGCGCAGCGCCAGCCTACGGGCCTGCTGCTGCGCTTTGACGAGCGGTATCTGCCCGATCTGAACGCCCTGAGCGCCGCCATGGGCGAGGACGGTACGGTGCGCTTCTCCGCCGCGCGCATTCCGGGCATGTTCATTCCGCTGTCCTCCCGCCAGGACGACGAGGCCGCCCTCAAGGCCGCCTGCGACGCGCTGGGCAAGCTGCGCGAGCGCTATAACGCCCAGAAAAAGGCCATGGACGCGGCTAAGCGGCCCGCCGGCACGCAGACGGAATAAGGCTTGACGCGCCGCGCGATTCACGATATAATCTGATTGATATGCAACAACTGGATTCTATCGTTTGATGGTAAAAGGAGCGTTTGGCCATGGATACGGAGTTTATCAACCTGGACAGCGGGAACATCGCATCGGAGCATTTGTGCTGCATCATCCGCACGCAGAAGGCGCATCCCGGCGTGGAGGCCAAGCGTGCCTGGCTGGCCGCGCGGCTGGACGAGGGCCATGTGTTTCGCAAGGTGAACGCCAAGGGCTGCGCTTTTATTGAATATGCGCCGTTGGAAACGGCTTGGGCGCCCGTGGTGGGGGATAACTACCTATATATTTATTGCCTGTGGGTGCTGGGCGATCTGAAGGGTCACGGCTATGGGCGGCAGCTGATGGAATACTGCATTGCCGACGCGAAGGCGCGGGGCAAGTCCGGCGTGTGCATGATGGGCGCGGATAAGCAGAAGGCCTGGCTGTCCGATCAAAAATTTGCGCAGAAATACGGCTTCACGTGCGTCGATCACACGGCCGACGGCTATCAGCTGCTGGCGCTGAGCCTGGATGGCAGCGTGCCGCGCTTTGCGGAAAATGCAAAAAGTCAGCGCATCGACGAGCAGGAGCTGACCGTTTACTATGACGATCAGTGCCCCTTTATCCCGCAGCGGGTGGATAAGCTGCGGGCGTACTGCGAGGCGCACGGCATCCCCGCGCGCTTCATCCATGTGGATACGCTGGCGCAGGCCAAGGCATTGCCCTGCGTGTTCAACAACTGGGCGGTGCTTTATCAGGGACGGTTTGTTACCGTCAATCAGCTGGACGGCTCGGCGCTGGAAAAGCTGCTGCGCGCGTAAGGAGAACGGATATGGCGTTTGACTATAAAAAGGAATATAAAGAGTTTTATCTGCCCAAGGCGCAGCCGCAGCTTGTCACCGTGCCGCCGATGAATTACATTGCCGTGCGCGGGCAGGGAGATCCCAACGAGGAGGGCGGCGCGTACAAGGCGGCCATCGGCCTATTGTACGGCGTGGCCTTTACCATCAAAATGAGCAAGCACGGCGATCACCGCATCGACGGGTACTTTGATTATGTGGTGCCGCCGCTGGAGGGCTTCTGGCGGCAGCCGGGCACGATGGGCTTTGATTATGCCAATAAGCAGCGCCTTGAGTGGATATCGGTGATTCGCCTGCCGGATTTCGTCGCGCGGGCGGATTTTGACTGGGCGGTTTCGGAGGCTGCGCAAAAGAAAAAGCAGGATTTCTCCGCCGTGGAGTTTTTGCCTGTGGACGAGGGCCTGTGCGTGCAGCTGCTGCACGTGGGGCCCTTTGACGATGAGCCTGCCAGCATTGCGAAAATGGACGCCTATATCGCCGAAAATGGCTATGAAAATGACTTTTCGGATGCGCGCTGGCACCATGAAATCTATCTGTCCGACGCGCGCAAGGTGGCTCCGGAACGGTGGAAAACCGTGATCCGCCACCCCGTTCGCAGGCTGTGAGGGAAAAAAGTCCCTGCCCGGCCGCACAAAACGCGCGAAGCTGCGCCCCTTATGCGCGCGATCCTGCGCTATTATTGTAAAAACTCAGCAGAAATAGCTGGAAACGCCGCGGTTTGCTTGACAGAACGCAATGAATAAAGTACAATAAAATTTGCAATCATGCCGTTCCACGCGGGGTGTCCGCGTATCAGGAAGGGGGGTCGGGCATGCTTTTTGCCCATGAATCCAAAAGAAGAATCCGCGCAATGCTTACAACGCTGCTTCTGCTGCCGGCATTGCTGTTTGCGCTGCCCGCCATGGCGGACGACAATATCAATTTTACCCTGTCGGTTGAGCCTTCCAGCCTCACCGCACCCGGCCCCGTTACGGTGTCGGTGCGCGTGGTTAACGCGGGCGAAACCGATATGACCGAGCCGGTCATGCTCTATGATCCCAGCGGCGCGCTGGTGCCTACCTTTGGGGACGGCGGCCAGGCGCTGATCAAAAAGGGCGATTATGTGACCGCGCAGCATACCTACAATGTCACCCAGCAGCAGCTGGATGAGGGCAAGCTGACCTATATGCTCAGCTATAACGATGTGGACGCCAGCGGCAACGTGGTGGTCAAGTCCCTCAGCGCCAGCGCCGCGCTGACCTTTACCGGCACGGCTCCGCGCCTGACGGTCAACCGCACCATCGATCCCGAGGTGGTGCGCAACGGCAAGACCGCCACCGTGCAGTATGAGCTGTACAATTCCGGCAATGTGGAAATCAAGAACATCCGCGTGGAGGAGAATACCTCCATTTCCGCCAATGCGCAGACCGTCACCTCGCTGGCGCCGGGCGAGCGCAAGACCATCAAGTTCACCGCCACCATGCGCCAGAAAGATCTGACCAGCCGTGGCAAGGTGACCTACAAGGCGGGGGACGAGTCCCTGTCCCAGGAGCTGCCCGCCGTCACCATCCCCAAGGCCAATCCCGGCCTGGTGCTGGATGAAATCCTGACGGCCGACAAGACCTCCATCGAGAACGGCGACACCGTTACCCTCACCCTGACCATCAAGAACAACGGCAACATTACCTATTCCAATATCAGCGTGACGGACGCCAAGTACGGCGAGATCTTCACCAATCTCACCCTGGGCCCCGGCGAAACGCTGGTGCGCGAAAAGCAGTTCACCCTGTCTGAAAGCACGTCCTTCAAGTATTCCGTCACCCTGCCGGACAATACGGGCGCTACCAACGTGATCTCCTCCAACGAGGTCAAGATCAGCGTTTATAATCCCGGCCAGATGATGCACCTGACCCTGGACGCCACCGCCAGCACCGCCACCGTGGCGCAGGTGCCTGCCGATGTGCGCTTCACCCTGAAGCTGACCAACAATTCCTCCCAGACGGCCAAGAACGTGACCCTGTATCACGGCGCTACCCGCATCACCACCGTGAGCGAGCTGGCTCCTTCGCAGACCGTCACCATCGAGCGCGACTTCACCATCTCCCAGGCGGGCAAGTTCCGCTTTACCGCCAGCATCAAGGACGCGCTGGATAACACCCAGACTTTTGATTCCAACGAAATCACCATCGCCTACGCCGCGCCTACTGCTGCGCCTACCGCCGTGCCGCAGGTGACGGTTGCGCCCCTGGTCACCGTCACGGTTGCGCCCATCGAGGTGCTTGAGCCTGTGGCCAGCCAGACCAGCGGCTATCTGCGCACCGCCGCGCTGGTGTTCGCCGGGCTGTTTGGCGTCAGCTTCCTGCTGTTTGCCGTCAGCACCGTGATGCGCGCCAAGCGCCGCAGCACCTCCCGCAACGCCTACGATCATATGGATCTGGCCGAGCGCCGCGATTATACCGAGCCCGCCCGTTATGGCGAGGCCGATATTGCCGATACCGAGCCGGAGACCGCGCCCGACGCGCTGAGCGAAAAGCCCTCGGATGAAATTCTCAAGGAGGACGCGCCCCAGCCCGTCAAGCAGCAATCGGACGACGGCGGCGCGTACCGCCTGACCCGCGAGGATTCGCAGCTCCAGCCGCAGGCTTCCACGCAGGATCAGCCCGCGCAGGATACCCCCGCCGAGGAGGCGGTGGACGCGCCTTTCCGCCGCCGCCGCGCCAACCGCAAGCCCGCGGATGCGCCCAGCGAGGACGAATAATCACATACCCATCAGCCGCCTGATTTTGATCAGGCGGCTTTTGCGTAGCTGGAAAATATTTGCCTGTATGCAGGAAAACGCTGGACTTTTTCGTTTTTTATAGCGAGAGGTGTTGCCTATGAAAAAGCTGCTTGCCGCGCTATTGGCGCTGCTGTGCCTGCCGGTCATGACCGCGTTGGGGGACACGCAAGGCGATTTTACCTATGCCCTCACCCCGGAGGGCGCGGTGGTGACGATGTACTATGTGGAGGACGCGGCGCAAACGCCCGCAGTGATCACCGTGCCCGACGCCCTGGGCGGGCAGCCCGTGGTGGGCATTGGCGAAAATGCGTTTAACAATTCGGAGAGTGCGTTTGATGGAGGGCTGGTGGAGGCGATCATCCTGCCTGGCACCCTCAGGTATCTGGATGACGGGGCTTTTACCTGCTGCCATGATGTAAAGAAACTCTACTTTCCCGCCAGTCTGGAGCGCATTGCCGAGGGCTGCTTTTCGCATGTGACGGCGGAGATTGCGTTGGATCCGGACAATCCGTATTTCACTGTGGAGCGCGGGTATCTGATCGACCGGCGCGCCGATACGCTGCTCTATGCGCCCCGGCTGCGGGCGGGCGACGCAATCGACCTGCCGCGCGTGCGCCGCCTGGGCGAGGGTGCGCTGGAGAACCTGTATTACGCGGCCACTGCGCTGACCATCCCCGACAGCGTGCAAAGCATCGGTGGCGGGGCGTTGGCAAACCTGCCGTATCTGCACGCGCTGACCATTCCGGATTCTGTTACGGAGCTGGAGCCGAACAGCTTATGCAGCATGAATCTTGTTTCGTTGGCGCTTCCCGGCAGCGTGAAGCATATTCCGGAATCCCTGTGCGAAAGCGCGGCGCTGACCGAGCTTACGCTGGCGGAGGGCATTGAGACCATCGGCGATTATGCCTTTTATCGCACGGCGCTCAGGCAGGTGACGCTGCCCGCCTCGGTGCGGCGCGTGGGCGCGAACGCCTTTCCTGCGGATTGCGAAGTGATATGCCTTAATCCGGATGCGCAGATCCTGCCCCCGGATGCAGAAACGCAATATTAAAGCATAATTTACGCCGCCGCGGCCTTCCGCCCGTGAGAAAAGATTGAAACCTGCGCGCAATGCGTGTATAATATAGGTTGCAATCCCATGCAGGGAGCAATCCCGGAAAGGAAGATACCCTTGAAAGAAAACAACAAGCCCGCAAAGCGTGTGGATATCGGCGGTCAGGCCGTATTGGAGGGCGTGATGATGCGCTCGCCGGAATATATCGCCCTGGCGGTGCGCCGCCCGGACGGCAGCGTGGTGTGCAAGCGCGATCCCTATGTGTCCCCCGCAAAAAAGCATAAGTGGATGGGCTGGCCCTTTGTGCGCGGCGCGGTCAGCATGGTGACGATGCTGGGCACCGGCATGAAGACGCTGGAGGAAAGCAGCAAGATGGGCGGCGTTGAGGACGAGCAGCCCACCAAGTTTGAGCTTTGGCTGGCCAAGAAGCTGGGCAAGGGCGTGGATAAGGTGGTCATGGGTCTGGCCATTGTGCTGGCCGTGTGCCTGTCCGTCGGTCTGTTTGTGCTGATTCCAAACGCCATCATCAAGCTTTTCCCCACTACGGCCACGGGCGGCATGCTGCTGCTCAAGAATCTGGTTACCGGCCTTGTCCGCACGGCTATTCTGCTGGGCTATATGGCGTTTTGCCGCAGCATTCCGGATATGAAGCGGGTATTCCGCTATCATGGCGCGGAGCATAAAACCGTGTATTGCCACGAGGCTGATCTGCCCCTGACCCCCGAAAACGCCCGCCCCTTTACCACGCTGCATCCGCGCTGCGGCACCAGCTTTTTGCTGATCACCTTCATCCTGTCCATCGTGTTCTACTCCATCGTGGACGTGGTGGTGCTGATGGTGTCCGGCTATGATCTGGGCGCGCATTATCTGCTGCGCGTTCTCAGCCGCGTGATCCTGCTGCCCGTGGTTGCGGGCATCAGCTATGAGGCGCTCAAGGGCCTGGCCCACAGCGAGAACAAGCTGTGCCGCATCCTGCGCGCGCCGGGCATGCAATTGCAGCGCTTGACCACCGCCGAGCCGGACGACAGCATGCTGGAGGTGGCCATCGTATCGATGAAGGCCGCGCTGGGCGATATGCCCGACGGCCCGCTGACCCCCGAGGGCTATGTGATCGCCATCCCCGCGCCCAAGAAGGACGAAGCGCCCGCGGCTGATCCTGCCCCTGCGCAGGAGGAACCGCAGGCATGACGACTTGCCGCGATGCGCTGCGCGCCGCGTCGGGCATGCTGGCACAGGCCGGCGTGCCCGATCCCGCGGTGGACGCGGCGTTTTTGTTATCCCATGTGACGGGTACGCCGCATCTGCTGCTGCGCGCCGAGGGCTGGCGGGAGCTGACGCAATCGCAGCTGGCCGATTATCAGGCGCTGATTGATCGCCGCTGCCAGCGCGAGCCGCTGCAATACATCCTGGGCACGGCGCAGTTTATGGGCGTTACGCTGCGCGCGCAGCCCGGCGCGCTGATTCCCCGCAACGACACCGAAACGCTGTGCGAGCAGGCGCTTGCCCGCATGCAAGGGCGCGAGCGCGTGCTGGATCTGTGCACGGGCACGGGCGCGCTGGCCATTGCCATTGCGCTGCAATTTCCGGGCGCGCAGGTGACGGCGGCCGATATCAGCGCCGACGCGCTGGCCGTCGCCCGGCAAAACATCGCCGATACCGGCGCACGGGTAACGCTGCGCCAGGGTGATCTGTTTGCCGCCGCGGCGGGGGAAAGGTTTGATATCATCGTCAGCAACCCGCCCTATATCACGGCGGAGGAAATGGCGGATTTGCAGCCTGAGGTGTGCAGGGAACCTGCCCTGGCGCTGTACGGCGGGTTGGACGGGCTGGATTTCTATCGCCGCATTGCGCGCGAAGCGCCGGACTATCTTTTGCCCGGCGGTTGGCTGCTGCTGGAAATCGGCAGCGCGCAGGCGGAGGCCGTATCCGCCCTGTTGGCGGAGCGCTTTGAAGCGCTTGCCGTATATCCCGACATGCAGGGGCTTCCCCGCGCGGTGGCCGCCCGGCTGCGCGAGTGTGCGCGAGTGTGAGCATATTCCCCTCGATTGCGCGATTATTTCTATTTTTCGCGCAATTTGTACGCTAAAATGGAAGAAAAGGCGCGTTTATTCCCCTGCCCGTCTTGAATGCTGGGCAGGGGTGTGCTATAATTCAACTGTCTGGTAAATACATTCCGCCGTCTCCGCGTGGGGACGGCGGCAGAACTTGAAAGGGATGAAACAATGTACGACGCAATCATCATCGGCGCCGGTGTGGTCGGCTGCGCGGTAGCACAGCAGATGGCCAAGTACAACGGCAAGCTCCTGGTTGTTGATCGCATGGAGGATGTGGCGGACGGCGCCAGCAAGGCCAACAGCGGTATCGTGCACGCCGGTTTTGACGCGCATCCTGGCACCGAAAAGGCGCGCCTGAACGTGAAGGGCAGCATGATGTACGGCGACCTGGCCAAGGAGCTGGGCGTGCCCTACACCCAGCCCGGCGCGCTGGTGCTGGGCTTCAGCGAGGAAGACCGTGCGACCCTGAACAACCTGCTCGCACAGGCGCAGGCCAACAACGTGCCCGGCTGCCGCATTGTGGAGCACGATGAAATTTTGCAGATGGAGCCTAACACCAACCCTGCGGTTGTGTGCGCCCTGTATGCGCCCACCAGCGCCCTGGTCAGCCCGTATGAGATGACCTGCGCCCTGGCGGACAGCGCGGCGGAAAACGGCGCGGAGTTTGTGCTGAGCAACCCCGTGCTGGAGATCAAGCCCACCTCCGATGGCAACTGGCTGGTGATTACCGAGCGCGACGAGTACAAGACCCGCGCGGTGGTCAACTGCGCCGGCATCGGCTCGGGCGTGCTGCACAATATGATCTCTACCCGCCATGTCAACCTGATCGCCCGCCGCGGCGAGTATTATCTGCTGGATCACATGGCTGAAATCCCCTTCCATATGACCATGTTCCAGTGCCCCACCAGGATGGGCAAGGGCGTGCTGGTCAGCCCCACCACCCACGGCAACACCCTGCTGGGCCCCACTGCCGATGATATCGACGACGGCTACGATGTAGCCACCACCCGCCGCGGCCTGGATGAGGCGCTGGAAAAGGTGCGCCTGACCTGGAAGACCGTCAATACCCGTCAGACCATCACCACCTTTTCGGGTGTGCGCGCGCACGAGGAAAACGGCGATTTCATCATCGGCAAGGTGGAGGGCGCGCCCGAGGGCGCGTTCGAGGCGGTCGGTATCGAAAGCCCCGGCCTGTCCGCGGCTCCGGCCATCGGCCAGGAGCTGGGCGACGAGGTTGCCGCCTTCCTGGGTCTTGCGCAGAAGGAAGACTGGAAAAAGCCCACCCCCCTGCCCCGCGCCTTCCGCAGCATGACCAATGAGGAGCGCGAGGAAGCCTATAAGCAGAACCCCGAATACGGCGTGCTGGTATGCCGCTGCGAGCAGGTGACCGAGGCCGAGATCCGTGCCGCGATCCGCCGCCCCGTGGGCGCGCGCTCCATCGACGGCGTCAAGCGCCGCACCCGCGCCGGTATGGGCCGCTGCCAGGGCGGCTTCTGCAGCCCGCGCGTGATGGAAATCCTGTGCGAGGAGCTGGGCGTGAGCCCGCTGGAAATCACCAAGTGCGGCGGCGACAGCAAGCTCCTGGTCGGCACCCTGCATCAGATCGCTAAGGAGGCGCGCCCCGATGAAGAGTGAAATGAATAACGGCGTACCCGTAACCCAGGTGGATATCCTGATCGTCGGCGCGGGCCCTGCGGGTCTGGCCGCCGCCATCGCCGCCAAGGAGGCGGGCGTGGACAGCCTGATCGTGCTGGAACGCGAGGACAATGCCGGCGGCATCCTGCGCCAGTGCATCCACAACGGCTTCGGCCTGCATCGCTTTAAGGAAGAGCTGACCGGCCCCGAATACGCCCAGCGTGATATCGACAAGGCCGCTGAAATGGGCATCGACGTGCGCACGGGCGTAACCGTGCTGAGCGTGGATCCCGATAAGACCGTCACCGCCATCTCCCGCAAGTGGGGCCTGCAGGTGTTCAAGGCCAAGGCTGTTGTGCTGGCCATGGGCTGCCGCGAGCGTCCCCGCGGCGCGCTGGCCATTCCCGGCACCCGCTGCGCCGGCATCTACAGCGCCGGCACCGCGCAGAAGTTTGTCAACCTCGAGGGCTATATGCCCGGCCGCCGCGTGGTCATCCTGGGCAGCGGCGATATCGGCCTGATCATGGCGCGCCGCATGACCCTGCAGGGCGCCAAGGTGCTGGCCTGCGTGGAGCTCATGCCCTATTCCTCCGGCCTGAACCGCAACATCGTGCAGTGCCTGCAGGACTATAACATCCCCCTGTATCTGAGCCACACCGTGGTGGATATCCAGGGTCGTGAGCGCGTTACCGGCGTGACCGTGGCCAAGGTGGACGAGAACCGCCGTCCCATCCCCGGCACCGAGATCCAGTTCGACTGCGATACCCTGCTGCTGTCCGTCGGCCTGATCCCCGAGAACGAGCTGACCATCGGTGCGGGCGTGCAGATGAGCCCGCTGACCAACGGCGCCGTGGTGGACGACTGCCTGCAAACCTCCGTGCCCGGCATCTTTGCCTGCGGCAACGTGCTGCATGTGCATGACCTGGTCGATCATGTCTCCAACGAGTCCTTCAAGGCCGGCAAGGCCGCGGCGGACTATGTGCAGGGCAAGGAGCATACCGGCCGCCTGATCGCCGTCAAGGATGGCGCGGGCGTGCGCGGCGCCGTGCCCCAGCAGATTCGCCTGGAAAAGGGCGCGGAGCATGCGCCCATCGACATCATGTTCCGTCCCGATCGCGTGTACCAGAACCAGTACATCGTGGTCAAGGCGGATGGCAAGGCCGTCTTTGCCCAGAAGAAGATGATCTGCACCCCCGGCGAAATGGCTGATATCACCCTGAACGCCAAGCAGCTGGCCGCCTGTGAAGACGCCCAGACCCTGGAAGTAAGCATCACGCCCGACAAGCCGGAAATGTAATTGCATCACAAAGCATAAACAAGAATCGCTCTGCTGCAAGGCAGGGCGGTTTTTTTGTGCGGCGACAAAGTCGCCGCACACCGAAAAAATGAAGAATCATTTTTTCGGGCCGCAGATTTTCTTGCGAGCCTGCGGCTCACGGGCAGAAAATCTGAAAGGAATGAAAATTTCCTTTCGGAGGAAACCTCCTTCGGAAATTTTCTCCTCGCGCCGTACATGCCGCCGCTCCGGATAAGAAATGCCGCCCGATGGGCAGCAGATAATGAAATGTGTTAGGCGCTTTCTTATATTTATCGGGTGCAGTTGCTGCTTTACTGATGATCTGGATTGCCTTACAGCAAGGCAGGGCGTTTTTTTGTGCGTTGTTATAAAATCGTTTTTTTCATCCGGCAGGGAAACCGGCGAACCGCGTCGAATAATTTGCGTGAATATGCCGATTATTGAAAATGCGGGGTTATTTATGAATATTAAAGACGTGGCTCAGCGAGCGGGCGTTTCTATTTCTACTGTTTCCAATGTGCTCAACGGACGGCGCAATGTAAGCCCCGAAAAGGCGCAGGCTGTGATGCGCGCTGCGGAGGAGCTCAACTATATTCCCAATGTCAACGCGCAGATGATGAAGCGCCACGGCACGGGCAATATCGGTTTGTTCTTATCCCACGTGGAGGGCCCGTACTATGCCGCGCTGATGCCTGCGCTGTTTTATTTTTGCGCTAAGGCGGGCTATGCGCTGCTGATTTATGTGAACGATTTTCACACCAGCCGCGATGTGGCGCAGGCCGTGCTCAGCTGCAATATCGATGGGGCGATCATGCTCAACGGCCTGATCACCGAGGAGGATATCCGCCTGGTCAATCAGCGCGGCATTCCGATGGTGTTTATGGATCGCAATATCCGCATGCCGGGTACAGGCTGCGTGCTGATCGACAACGGCTCGGGCACGCATGAGCAGGTGGAATATCTGTACCACACCGGCCACCGCCGCATTGCCTATATGATCGGCTATGAAAACAACGACGGCAACGGCCGCGAGGCGGCCTTCCGCAAAGCCATGGAGGAGTTTGGCCTGCCGCTGGAGCCGGAGCTGATGATGCAGGGGCTGTTTAACGAAAAGGTGGCCTATAACAACGTGCGCGTGCTGATTGGCCGCCAGGAGCGGCTGCCGGATGCGATTGTCTGCGCCAGCGATGAAATGGCGATTGGCTGCATGAACGCCATCCACGACATGGGCATGGAGGTACCCAGCGATGTGAGCGTGCTGGGCTTTGATAACCTGGCAATTGGCGAAATGTGCGAGCCCAAGCTGACAACGGTGGATTACGATATCAGCCGCTTCTGCCGCATGGCTGTGGAGGAGCTGCTGCGCCTGATTGCCGATCCTACCCAGGAGGGCAGCATTCAGTATACCGCTACGCGGCTGATCATCCGCAATTCCGTTGCCCTGCGCCTGGGCAGGCTGAAATAAGCAAAAAAAGACGGCTGAACGGGGGAAAGCCCTGTTCAGCCGTTGCTATGATATTCCTGTTATGCCTGCACGCTTTCTTCTTTGCCCTTGCGGAAGAAGCGGTGACGCTTGGGCTCGGGCAGGTGAAACTCGTGTCCCTCATCATATAGCACGCGCTCGGGCGGCTGCTCCAGCTGCTCGGGATTGTTGAGCAGGCGGCCCATGATGCTGAGCATCTTGGCGTACATCGCGCCCTCACAGATGCGCTCGTCGCACACCACGCCCAGAGGCAGCAGACGCTTGCGCACCACATTGCCCTTGGCGTCCAGCGCCACGCCGCGCTCCACCGAGCCGATGGAGACAAACTGCGAGCAGGTGCCGAAATTGTAGATATGGTGCTGGATGGCCGGCAGGCCGATGGAGGCCATGTTGGTGACGAACATGCTGGTGTGGAAGGGGCTGGCGTTGAGCAGCCAGCGGGGCATGATGCCGTAGCGATCCAGTACACGAGCCAGCCAGACCACGATGTTGGCCAGGAAGGGGTTCATCAGCAGCTTTGCTACCTTCAGGGTGCTGTTGTCCGCGTCCTCCTTGCGGCAGGCTTCTACCGTGTCGCGGATGCGGTCGGACACATCGTAGATGGTGTCGTTCAGGTCAAAGTAGCACTTGGTGGTGTTTTCGGACAGTTCGCCATCGGCCGAATCGCGCACCAGTGCAAAGGACACCGCCAACTCGCTGCGGGCGTACAGGCGCTTGTTGGCGACAAAGCGGTTGATCTCGGGCAGTTGGGATACGGTGCGGATGTAGGCAGCGATGATGATCTCCATAAAGGTGATGCGGTAGCCCTCGTCGCTTTTGGCGGCGATGTAGCGGGCCAGCTTTTCAAAGTCCGCCTTGTAATCGGTAAAGATCTGCGCGTCGCAGCGCGTGGGCATGATATAGGAAGTAAGGGCTACGATAGGGTCCAACTTTTTGACCAGATGGCCATCCGAGCGGCGTCCGAACATGGCGCAATCCTCTCCAATACAGATAAAATCGAATGTGAACAAAATGAAACATTCTTATTATAAACGTATGCGGGCCAAACGTCAATTGATCTATAAAATTTGACATAATTCTGCCATGCATGGAAAACGTATAAAAATAAATAAAAAATCGGCAATCGCGACACGCCCGACAGAGTGGACATAAACGCGAAAACGGATGGCGAAAAAAGCCAAATAAATCAAGGGGTTTTTGAAAACTGAAGCAAAAAAATTCCGGAAAAATTCAAAAAACCCCTTGCGCTTTTTCCGGCTTTCCTTTATAATATGACTGTTGTCTGTTTATGGGATGAAACTGCAAGTTGCCGCCCGGCCTTGGCGGGTAATTGCAGCGGACCAGCCCGGCCAGACCGGGCGACGGGCTCACACTTCCCGCCGCCGACCATGCGGTTCGGGGAAGAAAGTCAGAGGGATTCCCCATTCGCAGCCTCCGACTGCGCGGAGGCGCGGGTGAAAGGATGCTCCCCCCTTTGACCGCGAGAACGATAAAAATAGGAGGAAAAAAGATGGCCAACCAGAAAATCCGCATCAAGCTCAAGGCGTATGAGCACAACCTGATTGATCGCAGCGCCGAGCGCATTGTGGAAACCGCCAAGCGCACGGGCGCCCAGGTTTCGGGCCCCATTCCCCTTCCCACCGAGAAGGAGATCGTCACCATCCTGCGTTCGCCGCACAAGGATAAGGACAGCCGCGAACAGTTCGAGCGCCGCACCCATAAGCGCCTGATCGACATCCACAACCCCACCCAGCGCACTGTGGACGCCATGATGAAGCTCGATCTTCCCGCCGGCGTCGAGATCGAAATCAAGCTGTAAGGCAGGAGGAGCAAATCATGAAGAAAGCGATCTTGGGCAAAAAGCTCGGCATGACCCAGATTTTCATGCCCGACGGCAGCCTGGTTCCCGTTACCGTTATTCAGGCGGGCCCCTGCACCGTCGTACAGAAGAAGACCAACGAAAAGGACGGCTACGAGGCCGTGCAGTTCGGCTTTGATACCTACGCCGAAAAGCGCGCCGAGAAGCTGGTCAACAAGCCCGAAATGGGCCATTTCAAGAAGGCGAACGTCGCCGCTTGCCGCTATCTGCGCGAGTTCCGCCTGGATGACGCCGCGTCCTACGAGGTAGGGCAGGTTGTCAAGGCCGACGTGTTCGCCGAGGGCGACAAAATCGACATCACCGGCACCAGCAAGGGCCACGGCTTCACCGGCGCGATCTACCGCTGGAACCAGCACACCGGCCCCATGGCGCACGGCTCCAAGTATCACCGCGGCGTCGGCTCCATGAGCGCTAACTCCGATCCCAGCCGCGTGTTCAAGAACAAGCACATGCCCGGTCACTACGGCGTGGAGCGCACCACCATCCAGAACCTGACGGTTGTCAAGGTGGATGCGGAGCGCGACCTGCTGCTCGTGCGCGGCGCTGTGCCCGGCCCCAACGGCGGATTGCTGCTTGTGCGCAATTCGGTGAAAGCCTGATAAGGAGGAACAACGATTATGCCCAGTATTCAAGTGCTGAACATGCAGGGCGCGAGCGTTGGCGAAATGCAGCTCAAGGACGAAATCTTCGCCGTTGAGCCCAACACCGCCGCCATGCATCTGGTCGTCCGCTCCATCCTTGCCAATAAGCGTCAGGGCACGCAGAGCGCGCTCACGCGCGGCATGGTGCGCGGCGGCGGCCGTAAGATCTATCGCCAGAAGGGCACCGGCAACGCTCGCCATCATGGCAACCGCGCGCCTCAGTTCGCGCACGGCGGCGTTGTGTTTGCGCCCCAGCCCCGCGATTACGTTATCAACGTGCCCAAGAAGGTACGCCGTCTGGCCATGAAGAGCGCCCTGACTGAAAAGTTCAACGCCGGCGAAATCCTCGTGGTAGACCAGATTAAGTTTGAGGAAGTAAAGACCAAGTTCGCCGCCAAGATGCTCAAGGATCTGAGCGTGGAAAAGCGCGCGCTGCTGGTACTGCCTGGCCGCGACGAGAGCGTCATCCGCGCCACCAAGAACCTGCCGCTGCTTGACGACTGCTACGTCAACACCCTCAACGTGTACGACATCCTGCGCGCGAACAAGCTGATTGTTACCCGCGAAGCGATGGAGAACATTCAGGAGGTGTACGCCTAATGAAAAATCCTCATGACATCATCCTGCGCCCCGTCCTGACCGAAAAGGGCTACGACGGCATCGCGGATAAGCGCTACGTCTTCGAGGTGGCCATCTCCGCCAACAAGACCGAAATCAAGCAGGCGCTGGAAACCGTCTTTGAAGGCATCAAGGTGGAAAAGGTCAACACCGTGCGCACCATCGGCAAGATGAAGCGTCAGGGCGTGCATCAGGGCCGCACCGCCGAAGTAAAGAAAGCCTATGTAAAACTGGCCGAAGATTCGAAGCCCATCGCGTTCTTCGAAGGCATGGCTTAAGGGAGGAAAAGCAAATGGCAATTCGAGTATATAAGCCGACTTCGTCCGCCCGCCGTTTCATGTCCGTGCTGACTTATGAGGAGATCACCAAAAAGACTCCTGAAAAGTCCTTGACCGAATACCTCAAGAAGAACGCGGGCCGCAACAAGCAGGGCAAGATCACCGTCCGTCATCAGGGCGGCGGCAACAAGGTAAAGTACCGCATCATCGACTTCAAGCGCGACAAGCGTGACATCCCCGCCAAGGTGGCCGCGATCGAGTACGATCCCAACCGCTCCGCCTTCATCGCGCTGCTCAACTACGCCGACGGCGAAAAGCGCTACATCCTGGCTCCTCTGGGCCTGAATGTGGGCGACACCGTGCTGGCCAGCGAAAACGCCGACATCAAGCCCGGCAACGCGCTGCCCGTCAGCAAGATCCCCGTTGGTACGCTGATCCACAACGTGGAAATCAAGCCCGGCCGCGGCGGCCAGATGGTTCGCTCCGCCGGCGCCTACGCCCAGCTGATGGCCAAGGAAGGCGCTTACGCGCAGGTCCGTCTGCCTTCCAGCGAAGTGCGTATGGTTCCCATGGACGCCTATGCCACCATCGGCACCGTGGGCAACACTGATCATGAAAACGTGCGCATCGGCAAGGCCGGCCGCACCCGTCACATGGGCATCCGTCCCGCCGTTCGCGGCGTGGTTATGAACCCCTGCGATCACCCGCACGGCGGCGGCGAGGGCAAGAGCCCCGTTGGCATGCCCGCTCCTGTTACTCCGTGGGGCAAGCCCGCTCTGGGCCTCAAGACCCGCAAGCACAAGAAGTATTCCAACCGCCTGATCGTCAAGCGCGCGGGCAAGAAGTAAGAGCGATTCGAGAGGAGGCAATCTGAAAAATGAGCCGTTCCGTCAAGAAAGGCCCCTATATCCAGGAAGCGCTGCTTAAGCGCGTTCAGGAAATGAATAAGACCGGGAAGAAGGCCGTTCTGAAGACCTGGTCCCGTTCCTCCACTATTTTCCCCGATTTCGTCGGGCACACCATCGCCGTGCACGATGGCCGCAAGCATGTGCCGGTCTATGTGACCGAGGACATGGTTGGCCATAAGCTGGGTGAGTTTGCACCCACGCGCACCTTCCGTGGTCATGCTGGCGAAAAGACCACCAAATAACGGAAGGAGAGAAAAAGAGTATGGCAACCAATACCCGTGAAAAGGGTGCTAAGCGCGCCGAAACCCGCGATAAGCGCCCCCAGGCCCATGTCAAGCACGTGCGCATCTCTCCCCGTAAGGTAAAGATCGTCATCGACCTGATCCGCGGCAAGAATGTGGACGAGGCCCTGGCCATCCTGCAGTATACCCCCAAGGCGGCTTCGCCTGTGGTATACAAGCTGCTTTCCAGCGCTGTCGCCAATGCCGTGAACAACCAGGAAATGGATCGCAGCACGCTCTACGTTGCTGAGGTGTATGCCAATCCCGGCCCCACCCTTAAGCGCTATGTAGCCCGCAGCCGCGGCTCGGCTTCCCCGATGCTGCGCCGCACCAGCCACATCAGCGTGATCCTTGACGAAAAGAAGTAAGAGAGGGAGGTTTCCGAATGGGTCAGAAAGTTAATCCGCATGGCGCGCGCGTAGGCGTGATCTTTGATTGGAGCACGCGCTGGTACGCCGAGAAAAAGGATTTCGCGAACCACCTCATCGAGGATCACAAGCTGCGCGAAATGCTTAAGGAAAAGTTCTACGCCACCGGCATCAGCCGCATTGATATCGAGCGCAGCGACGCTCGCATGACGGTCAACATCTTCACCGGCAAGCCCGGCATGATCATCGGCCGCGGCGGCAAGGGCATCGAGGAGCTGAAGGCTGAAGTCGAAAAGTTCCTGGGCCATGCCTGCAACATCAACGTGATGGAGATCAAATCTCCTGATACCGACGCTCAGCTGGTTGCCGAAAACATCGCCCAGCAGCTGGAAAAGCGCATCGCTTTCCGCCGCGCGATGAAGCAGAGCATTCAGCGCGCCATGCGCCCCATGAAGGGCGGCGAAGCGGCCAAGGGTATCAAGGTATCCGTTGGCGGCCGTCTCAACGGCGCGGACATCGCCCGCACCGAGCAGTATCATGAGGGCTCCATCCCCCTGCAGACGCTGCGCGCCAACATTGACTATGGCTTCGCTGAGGCCAAGACCACGTATGGCCGCCTGGGCGTCAAGGTGTGGATCTACAAGGGTCAGATCCTGCCCCAGGCCAAAAAGCCTGCCGTGCGCACCGAAGGAGGCAAATAAACCATGTTGATGCCCAAGAGAGTCAAACGTCGCCGCGTATTCCGCGGCCGCATGAAGGGCACCGCCCATCGCGGCAACTTCATCGCCTACGGCGAATACGGCCTGGTTGCGCTGGAGCCCTGCTGGGTTACCAGCCAGCAGATCGAGGCCGCCCGTATCGCCCTGACCCGCTACACCAAGCGTGGCGGCCAGGTATGGATCAAGATTTTCCCCGACAAGCCCGTCACCGCCAAGCCTGCCGAAACCCGCATGGGCTCCGGTAAAGGTTCTCCCGAATACTGGGTGGCCGTGGTTAAGCCCGGCCGCGTGCTGTTCGAGATCGCTGGCGTGCCCGAGGCTGATGCTCGTGAAGCGCTGCGCCTGGCCAGCCACAAGCTGCCCCTGCGCTGCAAGTTCGTTACCCGTGAAAGCTACGGAAAGGATGGTGAGTAACGAATGAAGGCAAGTGAATTCGCCGCTATGTCCGCCGAAGAACTGACCAAGAAGATTGCGGATCTGAAAGAAGAGCTGTTTAACCTTCGTTTCCGTCTCGCCACCGGTCAGCTCGACAATGTAATGCAGATCACCGCCGTCAAGCGCGATATCGCTCGCGCCATGACCGCCCTGACTGCTAAGACCAAGGCGTAATATCAGCCGAAAGGAGGCACTTCAATGTCCGAAGAAAGAGGAATCCGTAAGACCCGCATTGGCGTGGTCGTCAGCGATAAGATGGACAAGACCGTTGTGGTTTCCATCAAAACCCGCGTTCGTCATCCCCTGTATGGCAAGATCATGAACAAGACCAGCAAGCTGAAGGCTCATGATGAAGAGAATGCCTGCGGTATCGGCGATACCGTGCGCCTGATGGAAACCCGCCCGCTCAGCCGCGAAAAGCGCTGGCGCGTGGTAGAAATCATCGAGAAGGCCAAGTAAGCGTTTGCGTCTTCTACCGTTCTCGACCGCCCATGGGCCAAGGGGCCGCATGGAGCGGAAACTATAAAGGAGGAAATCCCGTATGATTCAGCCGCAAACGCGACTTAAGGTTGCCGATAACTCCGGTGCCAAAGAGATCATGTGCATCCGCGTGCTGGGCGGTTCTTTCCGCCGCGACGGGTCGATCGGCGATGTGATCGTCGCCAGCGTCAAGACCGCCACCCCTGGCGGCACCGTCAAGAAGGGCGACGTGGTGAAGGCCGTGATCGTGCGCCAGCATCAGCCCATCCGCCGTGTGGATGGCAGCTACATCCGCTTTGACGACAACGCAGCCGTAATCATCAACGACCAGAAACTGCCGCGCGGTACGCGCATCTTTGGACCAGTGGCCCGCGAGCTTCGTGAGGATAAGGATTTCATGAAGATCGTATCCCTCGCGCCCGAAGTGCTGTAATAGGAGGATGACAGATTTATGAAGCTGCATGTAAAAGCCAAGGATCAGGTCATCGTCATCGCCGGCAAGGACAAGGGCAAGAAGGGCTCCGTTGTGACCGCTTTCCCCAAGACCGGCAAGGTCATCGTTGAAGGCGTCAACATCGTAACCAAGCACCAGAAGCCCCGTGGACAGGGCATGCCTGGCGGCATCGTGCACAAGGAAGCCGCCATCGACGCCAGCAACGTCATGCTGGTGTGCAAGAAGTGCGGCAAGCCCGCCCGCTATGGCTGGAAGGTCAATGCTGACGGTTCCAAGACCCGCATCTGCAAAAAGTGCCACGAACAGATTGACTGATAGGAGGAAACGGCAATGGCTACCCGCATTAAGGAAAAGTACCTGACCGAAGCCGTTCCTGCTCTGCAGCAGAAGTTCGGCTATAAGAACGTGATGATGATTCCCCGCCTGGAGAAGATCGTCATCAATATGGGCCTGGGCGATTGCAAGGACAACGCCAAGGCGCTGGAAACCGCTGTGGCGGAGCTGACCGAAATCGCCGGCCAGAAGCCCCAGGTGACCCAGGCGAAAAAGTCCATCGCTAACTTCAAGGTTCGCGAAGGCATGAACGTGGGCGCGAAGGTAACCCTGCGCGGCGCCCGCATGGAAGAGTTCATGGACAAGCTGGTCAACATCGCCCTGCCCCGCGTGCGCGACTTCCGCGGCGTGAGCACCAAGGCCTTTGACGGCCGCGGCAACTATGCCCTGGGCATCCGTGAGCAGCTGCTCTTCCCCGAAATCGAGTACGATAAGGTTGAGAAGATCCGCGGCATGGAAATGATTTTCGTGACCACGGCTCAGACCGATGAAGAAGCCAAAGAGCTGCTTCGTCTGCTCGGCATGCCTTTTGAACATTAAGCGAGGAGGAGACAATAATGGCAAAACTCAGCATGAAACTCAAGCAGCAGCGTGAGCCGAAGTTCTCCACCCGCGCTTACACCCGCTGCCGTCTGTGCGGCCGTCCGCACAGCGTACTGCGCCGCTACGGCATCTGCCGTATCTGCTTCCGCGAATTGGCCTACAAGGGCCAGATCCCCGGCGTCCGCAAGGCGAGCTGGTAAGAAGGAGGTTACAACATGATCGTAAATGATCCCATTGCCGATATGCTTACCCGTATCCGCAACGCGCAAATCGCCCGGCACGATGCGACTGTGATGCCCGCCAGCAACACCAAGAAAGCGATCGCCAAGATCCTGCTGGAAGAAGGCTATATCAAAGCCTATGATGTGATTGACGACGGCCTGCAGGGCCAGATCAAAGTGACCCTCAAGTACGTCAATGGCAAGTCCACCCCCGTCATCGCGGGCCTCAAGCGCATTTCCAAGCCCGGCCTGCGTGTGTATGCGCGCTGCGAAGAGCTGCCCAAGGTTCTGGGCGGCTTGGGCGTGGCCATCATCAGCACCTCCAAGGGTCTGATGACCGATCGCGCCGCCCGTCAGGAAAACCTTGGCGGCGAAGTGCTCTGCTACATCTGGTAACCGAATCACGCTTAGGAGGAAAAACAAATGTCTCGAATCGGTAAACTTCCGATTACGGTACCCGCTGGCGTGACGGTAACGGTTGACGAAAACAACTTCGTCACCGTCAAGGGCCCCAAGGGCACCCTGACCCAGCAGGTCAACCCCGTGATCACCCTTCATCAGGAAGGCAACGTGCTCACTCTCAATCGTCCCAGCGACGCCAAGCCCCACAAGGCCATGCACGGCCTGTACCGTGCGCTGGTGGCCAACATGGTGCACGGCGTAACCGAGGGCTTCTCCAAGACCCTGGAGATGGTAGGCACCGGTTATCGTGCGGCCGTTGAAAACAACGTGCTGACGATCAACATCGGTTTCTCCCATCCCGTGATCCTCAAAGCGCCCGAGGGCATCACCTTTGAGTGCCCCGCGCAGACCAAGATCACCATCAAGGGCGCCAACAAGCAGCAGGTAGGCAACCTTGCCGCCGATATTCGCGCGATCCGTCCGCCGGAACCCTATCTGGGCAAGGGCATTAAGTACGAGAACGAGCATATCCGCCGCAAGGAAGGCAAGAGCGGCAAGTAAGGAAAGGAGTGACTGCAAATGTTCAAAAAGCGTGACCGTAACGAAGTGCGCGCCATCCGCCACGCCCGCGTCCGCAAAAAGATCAGCGGCACCCCTGAAATGCCGCGCCTTTGCGTGTATCGCAGCAACAAGTATATCTACGCCCAGGTTATCGATGATACCAAGGGCATTACCCTCGTGCAGGCTTCCTCCCTCGATCCGGCGCTCAAGGGTCAGCTTGATGAAGTTGACAAGTCCGGCGAGGCCAAGCTGGTTGGCAAGCTCGTAGCCGAGCGCGCCAAGCAGGCGGGCGTTGAAAAGGTGGTCTTTGACCGCGGCGGCTATGTTTACACTGGCCGTGTGGCCGCTCTGGCTGCCGGCGCCCGTGAAGCGGGCCTTGAGTTCTAAGAAGGAGGCAACACGCAATGCAACGTAGAGAACGTGATCGCCGCGAAGAGCCCCAGAGCGAATTTAAGGAAAGACTGGTTGCTGTCAACCGTGTTTCCAAGACCGTTAAGGGCGGCCGCAACATGCGCTTTGTGGCGCTGGTTGTCGTGGGCGATGAAAACGGCCGTGTGGGCGTTGGCATGGGCAAGGCCAAGGAAGTTCCCGAAGCCATCCGTAAGGCCAACGAGGACGGCAAGAAGCATCTGATCAACGTGCCCACCAACGGCACCACCATCCCGCATCCCATCGTGGGCTACTATGGCACCGCGAAGGTTGTCCTCCTTCCCGCTGAGGAAGGCGCTGGCGTAATCGCCGGCGGCGCCGCCCGCCCCGTGCTGGAGCTGGCCGGCATCAAGGATATCCGCACCAAGAGCTTTGGCACCAACAATAAGATCAACACCGTAAAGGCGACGATCGAAGGTCTCAAGCAGCTCCGCTCCGCCGAACAGGTTGCGCAGATGCGCGGCAAGACGGTGGAAGAAATTCTGGGCTAAGGAGGATATAACCATGAAGCTGAAGATTACTCTGGTAAAGTCCCCCATTTCCAGCCTGCAGAAGCACATCGACACCGTCAAGGCCCTGGGCCTGCGCAAGATCGGCCAGTCCGTGGTGAAGGAAGATAACCCCTGCATCCGCGGCCAGATCTTCGCTGTAAAGCACATGGTCAAGGTGGAAGAAATCAACGAATAAGGAGGCCAACCTCATGAAACTGCACGAGTTGCAGCCGGCTTTCGGCTCTACGACTGCTCCGAAGCGCCTTGGTCGAGGCGTAGGATCTGGTCTTGGCAAAACCTCCGGTAAAGGCCACAAGGGCGCCAAGGCGCGCTCCGGCGGCGGCAAGCGCCCGGGCTTTGAGGGCGGCCAGATGCCTCTGACCCGCCGCATCCCCAAGCGCGGCTTTACCAACATCTATGCCAAGGAATATGCGACTGTCAACGTTGGCAGCCTGGAAATCTTTGAGGATGGCACCGTAGTCACCGTCGCGCTTCTCAAAGAAGCCGGCTTGGTCAAGCAGGTGCTGGACGGCGTGAGAATCCTTGGCGGCGGCGAGCTGACCAAGAAGCTGACCGTTCAGGTGACCAAGTACACCCAATCCGCAAAAGAAAAGATCGAGGCCGTCGGCGGGAAAGCCGAGGTGATCTGAAATGTGGGAAACGCTGCGTAACGCATGGAAGGTCGAAGAACTCCGTAAAAAGCTGATCTACACTTTCCTGATGTTGGTGCTGTTCCGCCTGGTCGGCGTGATTCCGGTATCCGGCATCAACGCCGCAGTTGTGAAGGAAGTGGCCGGCAACTACGATATGCTGGGGCTGGTCAACATGATGACCGGTAACTCCTTCAGCCAGATGACCATCATGGCCATGGGCATTACTCCCTACATCAACTCCAGCATTATTATGCAGCTGCTGACCGTTGCCATCCCCGCCCTGGAGCGTCTTCAGAAGGACGGCGGCGAGGAAGGCAAGCAGAAGATCAACCGCATCACCCGTTATGTCACCGTTGCGCTGGCTGCCCTGCAGGCCATCGGCATCATCGCCGGCCTGCAGAAGTCCGGCAACGTGCTCTATCCTGCGTACCAGAACTTCTTCGGTTATATGACCATCGGCGTCATCATGGCTGGCGGCACTGCCCTGGCGATGTGGATCGGTGAGCGTATCACCAAGAACGGTATCGGCAACGGCGTGTCCCTGCTGATCTTCGCCGGCATCATCTCCAACCTCTTCAACGGCATCGTGCTCGCGTTCACCGACGCGGTGGGCATCACCCACTATGGCACCACCATCTGGCAGTTCTTGGTCATCATCATCAGCTGCTTGGTGATCACCACCCTGGTTACCTTCGTGGATATGGGCGAACGCCGCATCCCCGTTCAGTATGCCAAGCGCGTGGTGGGCCGCAAGGCTTATGGCGGCCAGAGCACCTACATCCCCCTGAAGGTCATCGCTGTGGGCGTTCTGCCCCTGATCTTCGCCTACTCCTTCATGAGCTTCCCCGGCACGATCTTTGCCTTCTTTGGCACCAATAGCGGCGTATACAAGTGGTGGAGCACCTACATGTCCCAGTCCTCTGCGCTGTATCTGATCGTGTGCGCGGTTCTCATCATCCTGTTCTCCTACTTCTACACGAGCATTACCTTCAATCCCCGTGAGATCGCCGAGAACATCCAGAAGCAGGGCGGCACCATCAATGGTCGCCGTCCCGGCAAGGTCACGGTGGATTATCTCCAGCGTACCTCCAACCGCCTCACCCTGTTTGCGGCTCTCTTCCTGGCCGTGCTGGCCACCGTGCCTACGCTGCTGTCCGTGTGGAACAACGTGCAGATTCCCTTTGCCGCCTCTTCCATCCTGATCGCTGTAAGCGTAGCCATCGAGACTGTCCGCCAGGTGGAAGCGCAGCTGGTTATGCGCCACTACAAGGGTTTCCTTTAATCCTGGGCGCAAAACAAACCAAAGTATACAAGATCCCACTCCCGCCCTCTGGGGCGGGGGATGGGATTTTGTGGCGCTCAAGCCCTGGCAGCCTTTGGGCGGCCAGCGCGTGGGCGTTTCCCCGTTTTCTGCTTAGATAGAAAGGAGCCCGCAATATGAATATTGTTTTCCTGGGCCCCCCCGGCGCCGGCAAGGGCACGCATGCGCAGCGACTGATGAAGGAGCTGGGCATCCCGCAGATTTCCACCGGCGATATGTTCCGCCGTGCAATCCGCGAGCAGACCCCCACGGGTCTGGACGCCAAGCGCTATATTGACAAGGGCGAGCTGGTCCCCGATGAGGTGGTCGTTGCCATGGTCAAGGAACGTCTGGCGGAGCCGGATTGCCAGCATGGCTATATTCTGGATGGCTTCCCGCGCACCGTTGCTCAGGCGGAAGCGCTGGATCAGATTGCCCATATCGATGTGGCGCTCAATATTGATACGCCCGACGATATCATCATCGACCGCCTGTCCGGCCGCCGTGTGTGCGCCGAGTGCGGCGGCACCTACCACACGTCCTTGCTCAAGGAGGACAAATGTCCTGCCTGCGGCGGCGCGGTGTATCAGCGCGATGACGATAAGCCGGAGACGGTGACCAACCGCCTGGCTGTGTATCAGGAAAAGACCGCCCCGCTGATCGATTACTATCAGAAGAAGGGCATCCTCTCCACTGCGGATTGCCGCGGCACCATCGAGGAGAACTACCGGGCCGTCAAGGCCGCGCTGGAAGCGAAAAAGCAATGATTACCATCAAAAACGATCTGCAGCTGGCCAAGATGCGCTCTGCCGGCCATCTGCTGTATGATGTGCTGTGCCAGCTTCGCGAGAGAATGGCGCCGGGTATGACCACCCTGGATCTGGACCGCTACGCGCACGAGCTGATTACCCATGCGCACGCCATCCCGTCCTTCCTGGGCTATGAGGGCTACCCTGCCACGCTGTGCGTAAGCATTGATGACGAGGTAGTGCATGGCATCCCCAGCAAGCACATCGAAATGAAGGAAGGCAGCATCGTCAGCGTGGACTGCGGCCTGGTGCTGGACGGCTGGCAGGCCGACAGCGCCTTCACCAAGGGCATGGGGCAGATTTCGCCCGAGTGCGCACAGCTGATTGAGGTGACCGAGCGCTGCTTCTTTGAGGGCGCGCGGCAGGCAGTGGACGGCAACCGCCTGGGCGATATTGGCCACGCTGTGCAGCAGCTGGCGGAATCGTACAACTATGGCGTCATCCGCGACCTGACCGGCCACGGCATTGGCCGCGAGATGCACGAGGATCCCGCCGTGCCCAATTACGGCACGCCCGGCCACGGCGTGCGTCTGCGCCGCGGAATGACGATTGCCATCGAGCCCATGATCGCCCTGGGGCACTATCAGGTGCATCAGCTGCGCGATGGCTGGACGATCGTAACCAACGATCACAAGCCCTGCTCGCACTACGAGCACACCATCGCCATCACAAACGGCCTGCCCGAGGTGCTCACATATCCCGGCTTCAGCTGGGAGAACGCCCCGAAAGGAGAAAATAACATTTGAAGCCGGAAATTAAGGAAGGAAATGTTGTTTTTTCAAAAAAAGGACGTGACAAAGGATACCCTTTTGTGGTATTATTATCGTTGGATGACGATTTTGTGCTGATCTGCGACGGCGACCGCCGAAAGGTGGATAAACCAAAGCGGAAAAGGCGCAAACATCTGTCCGCGACGCCGCATGAGGCGCCCGAAATCCTCTCGCTTTATGCAATGAACCGCCTGAAGGACAGCGACGTGCGCAGCGCGCTGCGGCCCTTCCATGCGGGCGAGGCTGCGCCCGTAAGTCCGGCGGATCATCTTCCCCAATTAAAGCGCGATGAGCAAAGGTGAAATGCGACCGAGCATAACAAGGAGGGCTACCCGGTTTGTCAAAGAACGACGTCATCGAAATGGAAGGCAAGATTGTTGAGGCGCTGCCCAATGCCATGTTCCTGGTGGAGCTTCCCAATGGGCACCGCATCATGGCGCACATCTCCGGGAAAATGCGTATGAACTTCATTCGCATCTATCCGGGCGACAAGGTAAAGGTTGAGCTCTCGCCCTACGATCTAACGCGGGGCCGCATCACCTGGCGCAGCAAGGCATAAAAGCCCTTCCATCTCAAAGGCCGAAAGGCTTAACTCAAGCAAGGAGGATTTCCCCATGAAGGTTCGTCCGTCTGTAAAGCCCATTTGCGAAAAGTGCAAGATCATCAAGCGCAAGGGCCACGTCATGGTCATCTGCGAGAATCCCAAGCACAAGCAGAAGCAGGGCTAAGCAATTAAAATAGGAAGCACCCGGCTTCCAAAGCGGCGTTTCGCCGCCGTATCCAAGATGGCTCACTGCTCTGGGCGGCTGCCCAAGGGGACTTCCCTTCCCCAAGGGACCATGAGCAGTACCCATACACTTCCGGGGTCTTTCCCACCCGGTCTGAAGGTTGATAACCAACCGAACACATTTGGAGGTGTAACCAACACATGGCACGTATTGCGGGCGTTGACCTGCCCAGAGAGAAGCGCGTGGAAGTAGGCCTGACCTACATCTATGGCATCGGCCTGACCACTTCCCAGCAGATTATTGCCGAAACCGGCATCAATCCGGACACCCGCGTAAAGGATCTCTCCGAGAACGAAATCAGCAAGCTGCGCGAATACATTGAGCATCACCTCAAGGTGGAGGGCGACCTGCGCCGTGACGTATCGCTCAATATCAAGCGCCTTATGGAAATCGGCAGCTATCGCGGCGTGCGTCATCGCCGTGGCCTGCCTGTCCGCGGCCAGAATACCAAGCAGAATGCGCGCACCCGTAAGGGCCCCAAGAAGCAGGTAGCTGGCAAGAAGAAGGCTACCAAGTAAGCTGAATTGATGAAGCCCCTTAGCGGGGCGCGGAGGGATAATTAAATGGCACCCAAAACTCAACCCAAGGCGAAGAAGATTACCCGCAAGCGCCGTGAAAAGAAGCTCGTCGAGCGCGGCGTTGCGCATATCAGTTCTTCCTTCAATAACACCATCGTGACCATCACCGACGTCAACGGCAATGCGCTGTCCTGGGCTTCCTCGGGCGGCATGGGTTTCCGCGGCAACAAGAAGAGCACCCCCTTCGCCGCGCAGATGGCTGCCGAAGCGGCTGCCAAGGCCAGCACTGAGTTTGGCCTCAAATCCGTAGACGTGTTCGTCAAGGGCCCCGGTTCCGGCCGTGAGGCGGCTATCCGCTCTCTCCAGGCTGCCGGCCTTGAGGTCACCATGATCAAGGACGTGACGCCCATCCCGCACAACGGTTGCCGTCCGCCCAAGCGCAGAAGAGTGTAATTTTAGGAGGCTATTATGGCTAGATATACTGGTTCTGTTTGCCGTATGTGCCGCCGCGAGGGCACCAAGCTCTTCCTGAAGGGCGAGAAGTGCTTCTCCGAGAAGTGCGCGCTTGGCAAGCGTCCTACCCCTCCTGGTCAGCACGGCCAGGCCCGTCAGCGTAAACCCAGTGAGTATGGCATGCAGCTGCGTGAAAAGCAGAAGTGCCGCCGCGCTTACGGGTTGCTGGAAACCCAGTTCTACAAGACCTACGAGCGCGCCACCAACATGAAGGGCATCACGGGTGATAACCTGCTGAGCCTGCTGGAGCGCCGTCTGGATAACGTTGTCTACCGCAGCGGCCTGGGCGCTTCCCGTCCTCAGGCTCGTCAGCTGGTGCTGCATGGCCACATCCTGGTCAACGGCAAGAAGGTAGACGTTCCTTCCTACACTGTGGAAGAAAACGATGTGATCACCGTCCGCGCCAAGAGCAAGGAAATGCTCCACTTCAAGGCCGTGCGCGAGGGCAACGCCTCCCGCATCCTGCCCAAGTGGCTCACCTTCAACGCCGACGAGCTGACCGCTACCGTTGTGGCCCTGCCCGTACGCGAGGATATCGATTTTGCTCTGCAGGAGAACATGATCGTCGAGTTCTACTCCCGTTAAAAGAACGTCGCATAGCATAACGCAGTTTTCAACGACGGTTTCCAATAATAGGAGGGTAGAACGCCGTGATCGCAGAAATCGAAAAAGCGCACATCGAGTGTCTGGAGGTTGCCGACAACAACACCTACGGCCGGTTCGCCGTGGAGCCGCTCGAGCGCGGCTTCGGGCACACGTTGGGCAACGCGCTTCGCCGCGTGCTGCTTAACAGCCTTCCCGGCGCGGCAGTAACAAGCATTCGGATTGACGGCGTCCAGCATGAGTTTTCCACGGTTCCGGGCGTAAAGGAAGATGTGTCGGAGATCATCCTCAATTTCAAGGAGCTCTCCCTGCGCATGTATGCCGATCAGCCCAAAACGCTGGAGCTTAACGCTGTAGGCCCCTGTGAAGTGACGGCGGCTGATATCCAGGCTGACGACGAGGTAGAGGTGATCAACCCCGACCTGCACATCGCCACCCTGGGCGAGGGCGCCAAGCTGCACATCTGGTTTACCATTGACATCGGGCGCGGTTATGTTTCCGCTGATAAGAACAAAACCCCGCAGATGCCCATTGGCGTCATCCCGGTTGATTCGATCTACACGCCCATCCGCAAGGTGAATTATACGGTGGAAGACACGCGCGTAGGCCAGGTTACGGACTATGACAAGCTGACGCTTGAAGTCTGGACCAACGGCTCCGTGCTGCCTGACGAGGCGATCAGCATGGCCGCCAAGATCCTGCGCGACCAGCTGGAGCTGTTTGTCGGCCTGACCGACCAGACCATGCCCGTCTCCTTCCCCGATCCTGAGGATGATAAGAAGGAAAAGGTTCTGGAGATGACCATCGAGGAGCTGGACCTGAGCGTGCGTGCCTACAACTGCCTCAAGCGCGCCGGCATCAACACCGTGGCCGAGCTTGTGCAGCGTAATCAGGAAGACATGATGAAGGTACGCAACCTGGGCAAAAAGAGCCTCGAGGAAGTGGAACAAAAGCTACAGGCGCTGGGCCTCAGCCTGCGCCCGTCCGACGACTAACGTTACCGCCCGCCAGGGCGTAAGGAGGAACTCCCCATGGCAACGCAACGTAAGCTGGGCCGTACGGCCGATCAGCGTAAGGCGCTGCTGCGTAACCAGGTCACCAATCTGATCTGGTATGGCCGCATCGAGACGACCTTGGCCCGCGCCAAGGAAGTCCGCAGCGTCGCGGAAAAAATGATTACCCTGGCTGTCCGCGAGTATGATAAGACCGTGGACGTCCAGAAGTCCTATCACAATGATAAGGGTCAGATCGTTGAAGTGACTGTCACCAACGATATGCCCGAAAAGCTCCATGCTCGCCGCCTGATGATGGCGTACCTCTACGATCTGCAGGAGCAGAAAACCGCGGAGGAGAGCAAGAGCGATTTCAAGGAGCGCACCAAGGATAACAAGCATCCCGTGGTCGAAAAGCTTTTCCGTGAGCTGGGCCCCAAGTATCGTGCCCGCAACCAGGAAAAGGGCTGCGCCGGCGGCTATACCCGCATCTACAAGCTGGGTGCCCGCCGCGGCGATGGCGCCGAGATGGTTATCATCGAGCTGGTGTAATCCGCACAATCAAATCCCTCGTTCGGCTTTTGCCGGGCGGGGGATTTTGCTTTTGGCTGAAAATATGATACAATGGCTGCGAAAGGCAGGGAATTCGCATGATGAAACAGCCTGTGCGCATTGTGGCACAGCAGCAATATCCGCGCTGCCGGCTTCGCCGCTTTCTGGCAAGAAGCCTGGATATCGCGCTGTGTTCGCTTTTATTCACCTTTATCACCCAAATAATGGGACTGCTCAATGCCGCGCAAGGCGGGATTAGCGTCGCCGTGGAGCGGCTGTGCGTGCTGCTTGTGGCGCTGCTGTTGGCAAACGCTTTCTGTTTGACAGTGTGGGGGACAACGCCGGGCAAAGCAGTGTTTGGACTGCACCTCGAAACATCCAAGGGCGGAAAGCCCAGTTTTCTGGATGTGCTTCGCCGCGAATGGCAGGTGCTTTTGTATGGCTGCGGCCTGCTTATCCCTGTTTGCAGCCAGATTTGCCAGTGGATTTCATATAGACAATGTGCAAACGGCGCGGTCAGCCGCTGGGATGAGGAAAGCCCGCTGCGCTATACGGTGCGCGATAACAAAAAACTGCGCTACGCTGCGTTTGCGGCAATCTATGCGGCAATGCTTGTTGCTATGCTCTGCCTGACGGAGTTGGATTACCGCATGCCCCATATGGGCCGGCTTACCGTTGCGGAGCTTGCCGACAACTATAATCACTATCTGAAGATGCAAAGCAATGCAGACCTTCCCGCCATGACTGCGGAGGGGCAATGGGAGCAAGACGACTTTGCGCCCGTTCTTTCCTATCAATTGGATGGGGAAGGGCATATTCGCCAGCTTGTGCTGAGCATGCCATACGCTTCCAGCCGGGAAATGACTGGCTTGCCATTGGAAATGAAAAAGGCGGCGGCGACCGTTGCCAGCGTGATGGTGCTATCGCAGGAAGGCCTCTTCCCACGATATTGGACAACCGTGCGCATAAAAACCATGTTCACAGGCAAGAACGCGCGGGCGATCGATTCCTGGTCCAAGGCTGGCGTAAGCGTATCGAGTTTCACGAGGCCGGACATCATGCAGGTTGTTACAAGGATTAGGCTGGAATAATCGCAAAAAGCTGCTTTTGTGCTTGACTGTCAAGCCGCTTTACGCCTTATGATAGGCAAAAATCCACAGGAGGATATAGCCATGACGATCCAGGAAGTAGAACGGCAGTCCGGCATGACGCGCGCAAACATTCGCTTTTATGAGGAAAAGGGGCTGCTTACCCCGCAGCGGCAGCCCAACGGCTATCGGGATTATTCAGCGGCCGATGTGGAAACGCTGCGGCGCGTGCGGCTGCTGCGGTCGCTGGATATATCGATCGATACCATCCGCGCGCTGCAATCGGGCGAGCGCACGCTGGAAGCTGTGCTGGCTGAGCGTGAGCGGCGCTGGAACGACGCCAAGAGCCGCGCCGGGGATGCAGAGGCGCTGTGCCAGCGCATGCGGCAGGATGGCGCGCAGTATGCTACCCTGGATGCGGAAAAGTATCTTCACCCGCAGCCAGAGGCACAGCGGCTGTATCATCCTGCCGGGCAGGCGGATCAGCGCCCCTATGCCTTTACGCCGTGGCGCAGGCTGCTGGCATTCAATCTGGATTATGAGCTGTGCCTGCTGCTGCTGTACGCCGTGCTGTCGCTGGGCTTTCATGTGAACATTACCAAAGGCAGCGGGCTGCTTTCACTGCTGTATGCGTATCTTGCGCTGATGCTGCAAGTGCTGATCGAGCCCTGGCTGCTGCATCGCTTTGGCGCCACGCCGGGCAAAGCGATAATGGGCATCTACATTGAAACGGAATCGGGCGAACGCCCCACCTGCGCCCAGGCGCGTGCGCGTACATGGAAGCGCTTTTGGTATGGCCTTGGCGCGAGCATTCCCATTTTGGGCTTGGTTCGTATGTGGCAGAAGGGCTATCGCCCCTGTCGGGATTGCGAGTCCTGCGCCTGGGACAGCGAAAACGAGCTGGTCTGCCTGATCCATGATCGAAAAGCCTGGCGCGGCTGGATCATGGCCGCAGCCTATGCAGGGTGCGTGGCTGTAAATGTGCTGCTGAGCAGCGTGTCGGCGCTGCCGCCCTGTCGGGGCAGGCTGACGGTGGCGCAGTTTGCACGCAACTATAACATGCTGGCTAACTATTATGGGGATGAAACCAACTGGCGGCTGGATGAAACGGGCGCGTGGGAGGATATCACCCCAGCGGGTGTGTTTATCGTTCGCATTGGCGATGAGATCGGCCGCCCGGACTGGCAGTTCACCCTGGATGCGGATGGATATATCCAGCGTGCCGAATTGGCGGCGGATTACCGCAATTGCGACGGCATGGTGTGGATCAGCACGTTGGAGGATCAAACGCTGCTGGGCACGCTGAGTCTGGTCCACGCACAGCCCGGCGTGCATGCATGGAGCTTTGCACCGCAGCGCATTGCCCGGGCGTTCAAACAGCAGGTGGATACGGGCAGCATGCGCATAGATTATCGGGGGGTTAGCGTTGCCTATGACTGCACGTATCAAGGCTTTTCTCAAGCCGGAGCGGCGCTGATTCCGGTGGAAACGGAAAATGAGGCGCACGTGAAGCTGCGCATCGAGATTGGAGACGAATCGCATTGAAGAAAACCGAGGAGAAAACCAACGCCCTGCGCCTGCTGGACGCGCAGGGGGTAGCGCATCAAACGCACAGCTATGATCCTGACGCGGTGGACGGCGAGGCCGTGGCCGCGCTGACGGGCATAGAGCCCGACCGCGTGTTCAAAACGCTGGTTACGGTGGGCGCATCGCGGCGGTATTATGTGTTCGACGTGCCGGTCAACTGTACACTGAGCCTGAAAAAGGCCGCCCACGCCGTGGGAGAAAAGAACATCGCCATGCTGCCGCAAAAGGATCTGCTGCCCCTGACGGGCTATATTCATGGCGGCTGCTCGCCGCTGGGCATGAAAAAGCTGTTTCCCACCTGCATTGACGAGACGGCGCAGCTGTTTGACACCATTTGCGTCAGCGCGGGGCGGCGGGGCTTGCAGGTGGAGCTGCGGCCCGACGATCTGTGCGCGGTGATCGGGGCGGAATACGCCGATCTGACCGAATAAGGAGGCGCAGGATGGCGGAGATCAATACCAACTGGTGCCAATCGGTGGGCGGCGTGGTGCTGCGCGATGGGCGCGTGCTGCTGGCGAGGCATACCTATGGCGCGGGCAAGGGCTGGTTGATTATCCCTGGCGGCTATGTACAGATGGGCGAATCCCCCGAGGACGCGCTGCGCCGCGAAGTTTATGAGGAAACCGGCGTGCGCGTGGAGCCGCGGGGCATCCTGGGCGTGCGCTTCAACGCCAAGGATTGGTATGTGGTTTTCGCGGCGGACTATGCGGCGGGCGACGCGCGCTCCGATCAGGATGAAAACGATCTGGTGGCGTGGCTGCCTGTGGCGGAGGGGCTGAGCAGTCCCGATGTGCCCGATTTGACCAAGCGGCTGATTGCGCGCGCCGTGCAGGGGACAGGCATGCTGACGCCTGCGCATTATGACAGCATTCAGGCCAATCCGGGACGCTTGTATGCCACGCAGATGGAGGAGAACCTATGAACCGCGCCTTTGGCTGGATGAGCGATACGCGGCCCATCAATGGCTGCGAGGATTACACGGTGTATTTGCTGCCCGTCAGCTGCGGCTACCGCACCATGGAGGCGGGCGACCCGGCCGGATACGCGATGGATCGTCCTGGTGGGCGGCTGGATTATCAGCTGCTGTATATCCAGAGCGGCAGCGTTCATTTTACCATCAACGGCAACGAGATGACGGCTTCCGCCGGGGATATGGTGCTGATTCGCCCGCATGTGGCGCACGGATATCGCTATGATCCCGCCCAGCGCTGCCTGGTAAGCTGGCTGCACTGCACGGGCAGCGCTATGCGCACGCTGGCCGAGCCTGCCTTTGACGAGGATCAGCCCATCCTGCATGTGGGCGCCAGCAAGCATCTGGACGGCTATTTCCAGGCCATTACGGTGGAAATGCAGCGCAAGGACGCGGAATACGCGGGCATGGTGACGGCGCTGGCGCTGCAACTGATCTATTACATGCTGCGCAAACGTACCCAGCATACCGAGGTGGCGCTGCGCAGACGCGATGGGCGCATCGACGAGAGCGTATCGCTGATGTATCAGCATTGTAGCCAACAATGGACAAACGAGCAGCTGGCCGCGCAGGCCAACCTGAGCACCTCGCGCTATATTCATTTGTTTACCGAGATTCACCACACCTCGCCGCTCAAGTTCCTTAATAACATTCGCATGAACATGGCGCGCGAGCTTTTGAGCACCTGCAAGTTAGGCGTAAGCGAAGTGGCGGCCATGTGCGGCTTTCAAAGCCCGCAGTATTTTTGCCGGATGTTCCGCAAGGCCACGGGGATGACGCCCACGCAGTACCGCGATCAGGACGCCGGGGATGATTCATAACTGCTTAATAGTTGTACAATCCTGCTGTTTTGTAATGCTAACATATTGGATGAATGGAAAAACTGGACGAATTTTATAGGAAGAAAACACAATAAAAATTCATATTATTTGAACGTTTGATACAAATATAATGGATAAATCTCCCTGATAATCTGCCAGGACAGCGAATCTGCGCCGTCTTGACAGATTTGTTTTTTCTGCTATATTGGCATTTATAAGGAGCGTATAATTCTAATGAGTAAAAAGCAATTTGTTTGGATTATGACCGATACCACGCGCTATGATATGCTGGGCTGCTACGGAAACCCCGCCATGCGCACCCCCAACCTGGACGCGCTGGCCGCGCAGGGCGTGCGCTATGAATATGCCTATTCGGCTCAGCCTGTTTGCGGCCCGGCGCGTTCGCTTTTGTTTACCGGCCTGTTTCCGCACGAAAACGGCTCCTGGGGCAACTGCATGCCCCTGGGCGCGGATGTGAAAACCCTGGGTCAGCGCCTGAGCAGCCATGGCGTGCGCTGCGCCTACATTGGCAAGTGGCACCTGGATGGCGGCGATTATTTTGGCAACGGCGTGTGCCCCGAGGGTTGGGATCCCGAATACTGGTACGATATGAAGTGCTATCTGGACGAATTGGACAGCGACGCGGATCGTCTGCGCTCCCGCAAGGCGGCCACCTGCTTTGAGGGTGATGGCATCACGGCGGATTTCACCTTTGGCCATCGCGTGGCCGACCGCGCGCTGCGCTATATCCAGAACCATCAGAAGGACGACTTCTTCCTGACTGTTTCCTTTGATGAGCCGCACGGCCCCTCGCTGTGTCCGCCCGAATACGCGCGGATGTATCAGGATTATGAGCCTGAGCTGACCCCGGCGCAGCAGGATACGCTGGAAAACAAGCCCATGTATCAAAAGCTGTGGGCCCAGGCGGCGGCCAGCCAGGCCTCGCCCAACCGCGCGCCCATGCTGTGGGGCTGCAACTCCTTTATCGATGATGAAATTGGCCGCGTGATCGCGCGCGTGCATGCGCTGCTGCCCGACGCGGTGATCCTGTATACCTCCGATCATGGCGAGGGCGTGGGCGCGCATGGGCTCAACCATAAGGGCCCGGCGGTGTATGACGAAATTGCCCGCGTGCCGCTGATCATCGCTGGCCCCGGCCTGCACCAGGGCGAGGTATACCATCACACGGTATCCCATGCCGATCTGCCCGCCACGGTGCTGGATTACATGGGTCTGCCGGTGCCGGGCGCGTTTACGGGCAAATCCCTGCTGCCTGGGCTTCAAAACGGCGAATTGGACGCGGAGGGCAGCGCCTTTGTGGAGTTTAACCGCTATGAGCGCGATCATGACGGGTTCGGCGGCTATCAGCCCATGCGCGCCATCGTGACCGACCGCTACAAGCTGGCCCTGCATATGACCGATCAGGACGAATTGTACGATATCCAGAAGGATCCCTGGAACCTGAATAATCTGATTGACGATCCTGCCTACGCGCAGGTGCGCAACCAGCTGCACGATCGCATTCTGGACTGGATGAACCGCACGCGCGATCCCTTCCGCGGCTATCAGTGGAAGTGCCGTCCCTGGCGCGATCTGACCGCCGATTGGGAGGTGGACGGCTGGACCCGCCAGTATGAAAACGAACCGGGCGAATACCGGCAAAAGGATTATTCCACCGGCCTTACCATGGTGGAAAGCTCGCGATACAAGAAGAAGAAGGAGACGAAAATATGAGCATACAGCCAGCTGCGGCGAAAAAGCCCGGCCTTCTCAGGCGCATGCGGCATTACCGCAATATCTATCTGATGCTGCTGCCCGTCATCATCTTCTACATTTTGTTCCACTATGTGCCCATGGGCGGCCTGGCCATCGCCTTTGAAAACTACAAGCCGGCCAAGGGCATCCTGGGCAGCGACTGGGTGGGGCTGAAGAACTTCCGCAAGTTCCTCACGGGCATTTATGCCTGGCGCGTCATCCGCAACACCCTGACGCTGAACCTGCTGCTATTGCTCTTCGGCTTCCCCGCGCCTATCCTGCTGGCGCTGATGATCAACGAAATGCGGGAAAACTGGTATAAAAAGACCATCCAGACCGTATCCTACATGCCGCACTTTGTGGCGCTGGTGGTGGTGTGCGGCCTGCTGCGCGAGTTCTGCCTGACCACGGGCCTGATCAACGATATCATCGCCTTCTTCGGCGGGACAAGGATCAATCTGCTATCCAGCCTGGATCATTACCGCACGGTGTACGTGGTATCCAACATCTGGCAGAACATCGGCTGGAACAGCATCATTTACCTGTCTGCCCTGTCCAGTGTGGACGCTTCGCTGCATGAGGCCGCGGCCATCGACGGCGCGGGGCGCATCCGCCGCATCATCCACGTCAACCTGCCCGCTATCCTGCCGGTGATTATCATCCAGCTGATCCTGCGCATCGGCAACCTGATGACCCAGGGCTACGAAAAGACCATTCTGCTGTACAGCCCCATCGTGTATGAAAAGGCTGATCTGATTTCCACCTATGTATACCGCTACGGCCTGGAAAAGACGCAGTACAGCTACGGCAGCGCCGTGGGCGTGTTCAACTCCGTGGCCAACCTGATCTTCCTGATTACGGCCAATAAGATCAGCGCGCGCCTGAGCGAAACCAGCCTGTGGTAAGGAGGGGAGAGGCATGGTAGAAAGAAAAACGCCGGGGGAGATCATCCTGCTGGTATTCATTTACGCGGCGGTAACGCTGGTGGGCTTTGTGTGCCTGTATCCCATGCTGTACTGCCTGGCCGCTTCCTTCAGCGATCCGATGAAGCTGCTCACCCACTCGGGCGCGCTGTTCTTTCCAACCGGCTTTTCGCTGCGCGGCTATCAGGTGGTTATGAATAACCCCAACATCCTCATTGGCTATCACAATACGCTTCTATATGTGGCGGGCAGCCTGATTGTGGGCATGACGCTGACCCCCCTGGGCGCGTATGCCCTGTCCTGCAAGGGCTATCCTTTCCGCAAGGCCATTGTGTTCCTGTTTGTGTTCACCATGTATTTCAGCGGCGGCATGGTGCCAAACTTCCTCACCATCAGCGCCTACGGCATGTACAACACGGCCTGGGCCATCATCCTGCCCACGGCGGTGAGCACCTACAACATGATCGTGATGCGCACCACCTTTGCCGCCGTGCCGGAGGCATTGCGGGAATCGGCCTATATCGACGGCGCAAACGACTTTGTCATCCTTTATCGCATCTACATTCCCGTCAGCAAGGCCACTATGGCTGTCATCATCCTGTTCTACGTGGTAAGCCAGTGGAACAGCTGGTTCCCGGCGATGATCTATCTGCGCGATTCCAAGAAGTGGCCGTTGCAGATGATCCTGCGCGAGATTCTGATCAACGACGCGGCGGGCGGCATATCCGATGACGCGGACGCGCAGTACCTGCAGGAGCTGATCAAGTACTGCACCATCATCGTGGCTACCGTCCCCATTCTTTGCATCTATCCCTTTGTACAGAAATACTTCATGAAGGGCGTCATGCTGGGCTCTGTCAAAGGGTGATGAGATACCGTTCACCAAAGTAATATTCAATAAGGAGGAACCAACCATGAAACGCAAACTGACCGCGCTGCTGCTGGCCGTGCTGACGCTGTGCCTGTGCACTGGCGCTATGGCGGCGGGCTACCCCATCGACACCCAGGGCAAGGACGTATCCCTGACGGTGTACTGCGCCAACGCCATCTCCAACTACGTGACCGATTACAACGAGACCCCCTTCTTCCAGGAAATGGAGAAGGCCACGGGCATCCACATCAATTTCATCCATCCCGCTACCTCCGGCATGCAGGAAGCGATGAACCTGCTGTTCCTGGGCAAGGAGCTGCCGGATATCATCATGTGCGGCAACTACTATGACGGCGGCGTTTTCCAGGGCCTGGAGGACGGCTACTTTGTGGATCTGACCGACTATCTGCCCGAGTACGCGCCCGACTACTGGCAGCTGATCACCTCCGGCGATGAAATCTGGCGTCAGGTTTCCAATGGCGACGGCCGCGTGGCCGCCTTCTACACCATCAAGGAGCCCGGCGATACCCAGCATCGCCGCATGCTGCTGACCCAGGAAACCCTGGACGAAATCGGCGCGACCATCCCCACCACCCTGGCGGACGTGGAGGACGTGTTTGCCAAGATGCTCGCCCATGGCATCACCCCCTACATCCTGGACAAGACCGGCTATGAGCCGCAGTTCCTGGGCATGTACGACCTGATGAAGGGCTTCTACAAGGACGCGGAGGGCAACATCCTCTATGGCCAGGTGCAGCCCGCCTTCAAGAATTATCTGACCCTGATGCACGATTGGTACGAGAAGGGCTACATCTCCAAGGACTTCATCGGCAGCAACACCAAGAACAACCAGACCCTGTTTGACACCGGCAAGGTGGGCATGTACTTTGACTCCTGCGCGGCGGCCTATAACCGCGGCGTGGCCAACGGCAAGACCGTTGTGACCGCCCCCTATCCGCGCCTGACCGAGGGTCAGCAGCTGCACTGGGACGATTATAAGAAGCCCGGCTACTCCATGGTCAGCGATTATCGCTGCACCGGCGTGATCACCACCACCTGCAAGAACATTGAAGCCGCCGTGCAGTGGATGAACTACTGCTACACCGAGGCTGGCTCCACCCTGGCCAACTGGGGCATCCTGGGCGAAAACTACGATGTGGACGCCGACGGCAACAAGGTGTACAACGACAATATGCTCAAGAACCCCACCATGAGCGCCACCAACACCAGCTACTACTACAAGCAGCATGTGTGGGCCAAGCTGCGCCAGCCCGACGTGGTGTGCCATGCTGAGCTCAAGACCAATGAGGGCGCGCTGAGCATCCGCCTGCGTTGGGGCGACGATCCCCTGGTTGACAACACCCTGGTGCTGCCCACCCTGTCCTATACCTCCGATCAGCTCAACGATAAGAACGATATCATGAACGATCTGGAAATCTACGTCAACGAAAAGGTGCTGCAGTTCATCACCGGCGACGAGCCGCTGGATAACTTTGATACCTTCGTTGAAAACGTATGGGGCATGGGCCTGCAGGATGCCATCGACATCGTGGCCGAAGCCTATACCGCTTACGAAAACATCCACGCGCCCCAATAATCATCCCTGAACGACACACGCCCGTTCCTGCGCAAGCGGGAACGGGCGCTTTTCAAATCTATTCGTTTGCTCCGGTGATTACATTTGTCATCAGAATTTCGCCGGTCTTGCCGTCCAGCATCACGCCGTAATCACAGGCAACGCCCTGATCGACCAGGTACAGGCTGAATCCCCACAGGGTGCCGCCGCTGGAACGGCTGGAAAAGCTCGCGTCCAGCAGCCTTGCGTCGCGCAGGACGGCTTCATCCAGATGAAATTCCACCGCCAGTGCCTGGCAGGCCAGCGAAAAGGCCGCGCCCTGGCTTAGATCGTCTGCGCCGGGCAGAGCGGGGCGCAGGATCTCGCCGTTCCAGTAGGATGCGCCCGGCTCTTGCCGCAAAATGCGCGCCACGTCAGGCGGCGGAGAGGCGGGCGCGGCGCTGGGGCTGGCGGCAGATCGCGCCATCGCCGCCAACTGATACGGCATGGCGGCCTCAGGCTCTGCCAGCGCACGCTCCAGCTGTTTTTCGCCCCAGACAGGGGCGGACAGCGCGCCAGAGGCGTATACGCTGGGGGAAACAGCGTCATAGGACCAGCTGGCCAGGACTGTTTCCTGGCTGACCTGGACGGTGTATGTGCCCGTCAGCACGGCAGAGAACGCCTGACTTTGGAAAACAACGGTGGAAACGCCGCCCCTGCGCGTGAGCTGCGCATCGAATACGCCCAGCGTGGGGGCAGACAGGCCGTACTTTCGGCTCAATTCCTGCCGAGCCAGCGCGACGGCCTGCGCGTTTTGGGAGCGTTGAACGGTGAGCGCCGTCGCGGTAGCCAGCAGCGCAAGCATCAGGCAAACAGCCAACACGAAAACAAGCCGTTTGGGCCGGTTACGTGCCCTGCCATATGCGCGCGAACGCACCTGCTGGCGCGCCTCCGGCGAAAGGCGCAGGGAGGATAACCCCTGATTCATGGCCTGGCATAAGTCAATCGCTTTCGTCATCGTAATACCATCCTTCCAGTTCTGCCCGCAGCCGCGCGTTGGCGCGCCGCAATCGCTTTTTGATTGCTTCGGGCGATAAGCGCAGCACCTGCGCCGTTTCTGCAATGGTCAGTCCTTGCCAATAGCGCAGCAGCACGGCCTGGCGCTGGGACAGGGGCAGCGAAAGCACGGCTTCAATCACCGTGCGGTCGCGCGGCGCGGCGTCGGCATAGGGCTCGGGCAGCGTGTCGGGCGTGAAGCGTCGGTCTATACGCCGCATCCAGGCGGTGCGCAGATAATCGCGGCAGGTGTTCATCAGAATACCCGTCAGATAGGTTTTTTCCGTGCATTCGCCGCGGAAGGTATGATAGCCGCGCCAAGCCTTGAGCAGCGTATCCTGCGCTGCATCCTGGCACAGCGCCCGATCGCGCAGCATGCCGTAGGCCAGGCGCACCAGCATATCGCCATATTGCGTTATCCAGCGTTCCAGCAGCGCAGCGCTGGCGTAATCGTCTTTGGGCATGGGGCTTTCCTCCCTTCGCAGGATTAGACGGAGCGGCGGTGAAAAGCGGGTACCGGTATTGTACAATAATTTTCCCGATATCTGCATTGACAAACGAAATAACTGTGATACAGTAGACAGGACAGCATCGGCGCGCTTGCGTCGAAATTTGATGGAGGCATATGCAAATGCGAGTTTCGGTACAGAACAGCCGGGTAGTGGCTTACTACGGCCTGCACGAGGGCTTCAAACTGCTGCATGACGCGGGTTTTCAGGGCGTCGATTTTAATCTGAATAATTGGTTTAGCGCCGCAATGATCCGCGCGGACGAGCCTGCGCCTATGGATCAGCCGCTGGAAGCGCTGTATGAGGTTTTCCGTCCCTATAAGGAGGCGGCCGAGCGTCAGCACATGGTGGTTTCGCAGACGCACTCCCCCTTTCCGTCCTGGCTGCCGGAGAAGGATGCGCTCAACGCCCGCGTGCTGGAGGGGCAAAAGAAAACCATCGCCCTGACCGCCTACCTGGGCTCCAAGTATTGCGTTATCCATCCTGCGTTCCATCCCGACAGCACCAAACGCCTGAGCGCCAAGGAAGAGTGGGAGCTGAACCGCGATATGTACAGCGCGCTGATTCCCGCCCTGCGTGAGCATCATGTGGTGGTGTGCCTGGAAAACATGTTCACCGGCGGCACCGAGGGCATGCGCTACGCGGCTGTGTGCTCGGATTTTCATCAGGCGGCGGAGTGGATTGACCGCTTGAACGATATCGCCGGGGAGGAGCTGTTTGGCTTCTGCTTCGATGCGGGCCATTGCCTGCTGACCGGCCAGAACATGCGCTACAGCCTGAACGTGATTGGCAAGCGCCTGAAGGTGCTGCACATCAACGATAACGACGGCCACACCGACTGGCACGTTGCGCCCTATATGGGCGTTGGCAACTGGGAAGCCTTCATCGACGGTCTGCGCGATATCGGCTATGACGGCGACCTGAGCTTTGAAACCTTCAATGTGCTCAACCGCTATCCCGAGCCCATGTGGCGCACCGCCTTGCAGCTGATTGCCGAAACGGGCGCGTACTTTGGCAAGCGCATTCAGGAAAAGGCGTAAAATCTGTTTTATGATCCCGCAAAAGAAAGAAAAGGAGCTTTTGGAATTATGATTATTTCCATTCACGAAGGCAGCACCTGTGATCGCTTTGGCCCCGAAAAGGGCTATGCCATGCTCAAGCGCGCGGGCATCGACGGCATTCAGTTTGGTATGGGCCATTATCTGATGCCCGGCAAAGTGGTGCGCGCGGGTGGCCCCTCCATCATGGATGAGCCGCTGGAGACCATCATTGAGGCTGTACGCCCCTATAAAGAGGCTGCCGACAAGGCCGGCATCGTGGTGTCTCAGGTGCACGCGCCCTTCCCGGTGTGGGTGGAATACAGCGAGGATATCAACCGCCGCATGATCGACATCACCCGCAAGGCCATCGCCGTGACCGAATACATGGGCAGCCATCAGTGCATCATCCATCCCGCCGCGCCGCAGGAGAACAACAAGCGCCTGTCCGACGAGGAAGAATGGGCGATCAACAAGGCCATTTACACCGCGCTGATTCCCGATCTCAAGCAGCATCATGTGATGGGTCTGCTGGAAAACATGTTCAGCCGCGGCGATGAGGGCACGCGCTTTGCCAGCGTATGCTCGGATTTCTATGAGGCTGCGCGCTGGATTGACGAACTGAACGAGATTGCCGGGGAGGAGCTGTTCGGCTTCTGCTTCGATACGGGTCATTGCCACCTGGCGCGCGAAAACGTATATCGCGCGGTCAAGCTGATGGGCCCGCGCATCAAGGCCCTGCATATGCACGACAACGCCGGCCATCTGGATCAGCATGTCGCGCCCTACACCGGCACGCTGGATTGGGAAGGCTTCCTGCGCGGCATGAAGGAGATTGGCTACCGCGGCGACCTGAACTTTGAAGCGCCCAACGCCATCGACAAGTATCCGCCCGAGATGGCGGAGGAATGCCTGCGCCTGCTGGCTGCGGTGGGCCGTTACTTTGAAAAGCGGATTACCGAAGAATAATTGCCTATACAAACGCCTGGGATGGATGATCTCCGTCCCAGGCGTTTTCATTTGCAGTTTTGCAATTGATGCGGTTTGTATGGAGGCTTTACGCTTTCATCACGGTGATGCGATCGTCCAGCAGCTCGCGCAGATCCTCGGCCATGGCCCATTCGCCCTGCTTGTCGCTGCCTACGATGACGCACACCGCGCCGTTTTTGCGGGCGTAATCCGCGATGGTTTGCCGCACATCCTGCGCGCGCAGGATGGTCATCTCGGCGTGCGCGTCGCGCGAAAGGGCGTACAGGTGGTTCAGCACCTCCTGCGCGGCGGGATCAAAGCCTGCCTGCTTGCCCTCGTCCATCACATGCAGCACGCGCAGCGGCAGCCCCTCGGCCTCAGCAAATCGCCGGCCGGCCAGGATCAGCCGTTCGCATTCCTTCTGCACCGTTACGCATACCAGCACTGTTTCCATGCTTCACCATCCAGAATGTTATTGCGCCCCGCCGCGCCGCCAGGCGGTGACGCGGTTGTCATAGAAGGTCAGCGTCAGCGTTTCGCCCGCCTGCCAATCCGGCCGGGGGAGATTCGCGTCCATATAGAACAGGCGATCATCCTCTTCGCGACCCTGATCGCCCACGTTCAGGGTGACGGGATAAAAGTCCACGTTTTCGCGGGTCACGCTGGCTTCATCCATGGATACGAACACGCCGCTTGTCTGCCGGGTGCGGCCCGTCAGCGCGTGCGCAATGTGCCGCCCATATGCGCGCACGGGGGAAATCAGCATGGTATAGCCAAAGATGCCCACCGCGCAAAAAAGAAAGCACAGCGCCATGGTGACGCCCTGCGGCCAGCGAAGCAGAAAGGATACGACAGCCAGCGCCAGCAGCGCGGCCATGGGCAGGCCGACAGTTAGCGAGCGTGCGCGCAGCTGTTGGCGGTTTTCATCATAATCGTTTTGCTGATACATCCGAATGATTCCTTCCTATCCTATGAGCGGGATTTCACCTATATTATACGCTAAAAAAGCCGCCCTGTCAAAAGCAGGCACGAAAAAGGAAGCCCCACCGGGCTTCCCATCTGTTGTCAGTAAAAGGCGCCATTGGCTTTACTGGTTTGCGGCCTTGTAGGTCTCCCAGGACTCAGCGGGCACTTCAATCAGCACGGGCTTTTCACTGCCGAAATAGCGCAACATGTCCGCGTCGGATACATCCAGCGCGCTCTGGGTCAGAGCGTACAGATACCAGGGATGCCGCACCAGCGTTTTATCCCGCAGACGGTAGATGGAATACTGCTGGTAGAGCAGCGCCTCCTGCGTGTTCGTGACGAGATAGTTATTCTTGCCGGCCATGGCCTGGATGAAGGCCGCAGTCCAGCGCTCCATGTGACGGGGCAGCGCGGAAGCGATTTGGGCGTTCGCCGCGTCCACAGCCTGCTGAAGCGTCTGCGTGGGCAGGGCCTGATACAGCGCGCCCAGCTTGGTCAGGAAGGCCTCGCGATATTCAGGCTGGTTAAGCAGCATGCTTTCGATGATGATGACAACATCCGTGGTAATCGTATTCAGCGAGGCGTAAGGATTATGAGCGGCAAACATCAGCGCGTAGGCAAAATCGCCCATGGCGCACTTGATCGGCCCATTTCCAACCTGATAGAAAATGACGTCGCTCTTCATATTCAGATTGCCGAAAAAAGCGTTTACCGCCGCCCAATTCAAAAAGCTCTCGGTATCCAGCAGCGTGCTCAGGGTCTGCCGATCCGCTTCAAGAGACAGGTTCAGCGCCTTGAGCTGCTTCAGCGCGCTGGCGATGCCCGCCGGGTCGCCGCAGAAGGCTTTCTTGTTCACATCGGCTACGTTGAGCGTGGCGGCGCTGTCCAGCCCCTCAAAGCGGGCAATGCCGTCCGTGATATCCTCGCGCCGGGAGTACAGGCCGCGGTAATCGCCGTTGACGTACACCTCCACCGGCTCCTGCGTGCGCACAGGCACCGCCACGGGGCACTGGGCCACCAGGCCGGAGCAGGCCGTGCTGAGCAGCTTGGTTCGCAGCGCGTCGCCGCCATCGTTATACAGGACAAAGCGCATATCCGCGCCCTTGATATACAGGCTCCGCTGCGGCAGTTCTCTTTCCTCGCTGTCCATGGCCGCTGCGTTCAGGCGTAGCCTGGCCGGGAAGGCGTGCTCCTGCCCGTCCCTTGCTATTGTGACCTGCGCGTCCACGGCCTCCTCAGGGGAAAGGGGCGCGCCGGCCGCATAGGTGATGGTAATCACTGGCAAGGCTTGCTCCTCCTGCGCCATCGCGGGCAGCGCGCACAGCAGCAGGATGCAGCAGAATACCGCAAAAAAACACCATTTGTTCACGAAAGATTCCTCCTTTTGGGCAGGTCAATTGTGAAGATGTGAGAAACAAAAGTGCGTTCTTAGCCGGACAACCCCTCCTTTTTCAATATCCTTGCCACTTTTTGTATTGAATAAACGATACGATCATAGAAAACAGCTGCAACTGCAATATACCATGATTGAACAGGATTGGCAACAGCCAATTGGAGCTATATTCAATAATTTACAATTTCTGCCTTGACGTGCGCCGCACATGAAAAAAGCCGCCCGAAGGGCGGCGATCATAAAAAACGGTTTCCAAGGATGAAATTATTCCAGGTTTCCGCTCAGCGCCATGGCGGCGATGATTGCCGCCAGCCCGGCGGTTTCGGTGCGGAAAATGCGCGGCCCCAGCGTCACGGCGCGCGCGCCGCTGTCCAGCATGCGCTGCACCTCGTTTTCGCCCATGCCGCCCTCCGGGCCAATCACGATGGCCAGGTCGGCGATATCCGGGCTGATCAGCCGCGGCAGTGTGCCCTCGCGCGCATCCTCCCAGGGCACCAGCGCCAGCTGATGGCCGGGCAGCGCGCGGCACAGGGCGTTTAAATCGATGGGCGCGGCCACCTCGGGCGTGACGGGGCGAAAGGCCTGCTTGGCCGCCTCGCGGGCGATGCGGTTCCAGCGGGCGAGCTTTTTATCGTCCTTGCCGTCCAGATGCGCCACGCACCGGGGCATTTCCACCGGCACGATGCGGCAAACGCCCGCCTCGGTGCATTTCTGCACGATATAATCCATCTTATCGCCCTTGGGCACGCCCTGATACAGCGTAACGCGCAGGGAAGCCTCGGGGCTTTTCAGCTTTTCAAGCACGCGCACAGCCACGCCGTCCGGCCCGGTCTGGCAGATGCTGGCCGCGTAGGCCTGGCCATCAGCAAACAGCTGCACCTGCGCGCCCACATCCAGCCGCAGCACGCGCAGGGCATGGCGGGCGTCCTCCGCCTCCAGATAGGCCATACCGCCCTGAATGCCGCGCTCATCGGCAAAAAAACGATGCATATCAGCGGACGCGGGCGGCCAGCGCTACCCAGTCGCCCTTCTCCATCCGGTCAAACAGCTGATAGCCGTTGGCGGTGAGCACCTTGGTCACCTCGTCCTCGCGCTCACGCAGGATGCCGGAGCATACGAACGTGGCGTTCTCGGTCAGGTGGCTCTTGAGCGGCGCGGCCAGCAGCATAATCACCTCGGCCAGGATGTTGGCCACGGCGAACTCGCACTGCACGTTATCCAGACCCTTGACCAGATCGCCCTCGCAGATGGTCACGCGATCGGCCAGGCCGTTCTTTTCCACATTTTCCTGCGCCACGCGCAAGGCCATGGGGTCGATATCCACACCCAGCACCTCGCGCGCGCCCAGCCGCGCCGCCGCGATGGCCAGGATGCCGCTGCCCGTGCCCACGTCCAGCACCTCGCCGCCATGATAGTGCTTTTCAATCATGGCCACGCACATGGCGGTGGTCTCGTGCGTGCCCGTGCCAAAGGCCATGCCGGGATCCAGCTCGATCACCAGATCGCCGGGCTGCTCATCCCAGGCTTCCCAGCTGGGCTTGATCACTAGGTGCTCGCCGGCGCGGAAGGGCTTGTAATACTGCTTCCAGCACTCCGCCCAATCCTGCTCGTGCACGCCCGCCTGGGAGATTTTGAGCGTGCCCAGATCCATGCCCGTCAGCTCAGGCAGCGCGTCCAGGCAGTTTTTCAGCCCGCGCAGCTCCTCCACGGTGGAAAACCAGGCCTTTACCTGCACATCCTCGGGCATTTCATCCAGCATTTTGCGGTCGATCAACTCCCAATAGCCGTTGGGCTTATCGGGATCGGGCACATCGCTGCGGTCAATAATCTGCGTGCCTACCGCGCCCTGGCGCATCAGCGCCTCCGAAACAATATCCGCGCCCTCGGTGTTAGTGGAAATGGTAACTTCGATCCAATCCATAAAAAAGAAAACTCCTTTGATTTTCCAATGTGCAAAAGCCGCAAACCGCGGCATTCTCATCATACGGTTTCCGGCGGGATTTGTCAATATTTTTCGCGCCGGGCGGAAGCGCCGGCATAACAAAAACCTGTGCGGCGGGCAGGGGACTGCGCCGCGCACAGGTGCTTGCTTTATGCTGCTTTAACGCATCATATCGGCCAGGGCCTGCAGCACGCCGTTGGCCATCCAGGTCATGCCCAGATCGTTGGGGTGCAGCCCATCCAGGAAGAAGGCGGGCACATGCGGCACCAGCCGCCAGCCTTCCACAATGCGCATTTGCGGATAGGGCTGGCACAGGCGGGCGATGGCGTCGGCCAGCTCGCTTTCGCGGTACAGGTTGGGGCGGTCGGGATGCTGATCCGGCTCATTGCGCACGCGCTTGACGGGGGTGATCACGGCCACGGGGATATCGGGATACAGCTGATTGATGCGCTTGAAGAAACGGCCGGCGTAGTCGTCGTACTCGGCGCTGTCGGCGCGGTGCGACCAGTCGTTGGTGCCCAGCGCCACGGTGATCAGATCGGGGCTGAAGCCCGTGTTATCCAGGCATTCCGGCTCAAAGCGCACGGCGGCGACGGATTGGTTGAGGCACTCGCAGCCCAGCGCGCGGCCTACCTGCATGGCGTAGCCGGTGGAGGAGCACTCCGCGCCCACGCCCTGGGTGATGGAATCGCCGATCATCAGCACGCGCGCGGTGCGCTTGGGCACGGGGGCCAGGTAGAAATTGCCCTCGGGCAGCACGATATCGCCCAGCGCGAAAACCAGCAGATGGGGCAGAAACACGACCACGCGCTTGCGGCCCTCGCCCAGATCGAAGGAGGATTCTAACGTTTCGTTCCAGGGCAGGCTGCGCAGGTGCGTTTGCTGGGCGACCAGCACGTCGTTTACATACACATCCAGGGTGCTGTCGCGGTCGGCGCTGTCCAGCGGGTAGCCGCCCACGATCTTCCACTGCAGGGTAAAGGCGGGGGCGTTGGTGTCAAACTCCAGGGTGATGCCGGCGCTCATGCGCGCCTTGAGGCCCATGAAGGAAGCGTAGGGGATTTTATCATAAAACGCGCACTGCATGGGGGTATAGCGACTGGGCACGAGAAAATCGTCCTCGCGCGGGGCGACGTCCAGGCAGTTATGGAAACACTCGCGCATCAGGCTTTTATCCATGAATTACAGCTCCTTTTTGCAAAAAAGCGGCCGAAGTGGGCCGCGTATAGGGAAACGAAAGGGGGGACGTTTCTTTTTTGAGTCAAGAAAGTAACAAAGAACCTGTGTGTGACGTAAAAGCTGCTTGAGTAAAACTGAAAAGCAGGGGGGGTGTGCACTCCGTGGCAGGGAAAATTCTGCGTGCCCGGATCGGCGCAAGCGCCATCCGTCCCCTTGAATATTTCCCCTCGGTCTGGCTTCACCAGCCCTGCGCCGATTGCATCGGCGTGCCACGGGGGCGATGGTTGGATGCGAAAATCAGAACCGCAGTTTGCTTTCGATGAAGGCCTTCAGGTCCTCTACCTTTACGCGCTCCTGCTGCATGGTATCGCGGTCGCGCACGGTGACGGAGCCGTCGGTTTCGGTATCAAAGTCCACCGTGATGCAGTACGGCGTGCCGATTTCATCCTGGCGGCGATAGCGCTTGCCGATGGAGCCGGTTTCGTCATATTCCACCATGAAGTACTTGGCCAACTCGCTGTAGATTTCGCCGGCCAGGCCGCCCAGCTTATTCTTCTGCAGGGGCAGCACGGCGGCCTTGTAGGGCGCCAGGGCAGGATGCAGATGCAGCACGGTGCGCACATCGCCGCCCTCCAGCTCCTCCTCATCATAGGCATTGCACAGGAAGGCCAGCACCGAGCGCTCCACGCCCAGCGAAGGCTCGATGCAGTAGGGCACGTACCTTTCGCCCGTGGTGGGATCCAGGTATTCCATGCTCTTGCCGCTGTGGTTCTGGTGCTGGGTCAGGTCGTAATCGGTGCGGTCGGCGACACCCCACAGCTCGCCCCAGCCGAAGGGGAACAGGAACTCAAAGTCCGTGGTGGCCTTGGAATAGAAGGCCAGCTTTTCGGGCTCGTGATCGCGCAGGCGCAGGCTTTCCTCCTTCATGCCCAGGCTCAGCAGCCAGTTGCGGCAGAAGGTGCGCCAGTAATCAAACCATTCCAGATCGGTGCCGGGCTTGCAGAAGAACTCCAGTTCCATCTGCTCAAACTCGCGCACGCGGAAGATAAAGTTGCCGGGGGTGATCTCATTGCGGAAGGATTTGCCGATCTGGCCGATGCCGGCGGGGATCTTCTTGCGGGTGGAGCGCATCACATTCTGGAAGTTGACGAAGATGCCCTGCGCCGTCTCGGGGCGCAGATACAGTTCGCTTACGCTGTTTTCGTTTACGCCCTGGAAGGTTTTGAACATCAGGTTAAACTGGCGGATGCCGGTAAAATCCTTTTTGCCGCAGACGGGGCATTTGATATCGTGCTCGGCGATATACTGCTCCAGCTCCGCGTTGCTCCAGCCGTCGCCGGTTTCCTCGCCGTGGGTAAAGTCCTCAATCAGTTTATCGGCGCGGAAGCGCGCCTTGCAGGCCTTGCAGTCCATCAGCGGATCGTTGAAGCCGCCCACATGGCCGGAGGCCACCCACACCTCGCGGTTCATCAGGATGCCCGCGTCCAGACCCACATTGTACTTGCTTTCCTGGACGAACTTCTGCCACCAGGCGCGCTTGATGTTGTTTTTGAATTCCACGCCCAGCGGGCCGTAGTCCCAGGCGTTGGCCAGGCCGCCGTAAATTTCGGAGCCGGGATAAATAAAGCCGCGCGACTTGCACAGCGCGACCAGCTTGTCCATAGTCAGGTTGCTCATTGTGTCATTCCTCCCGTATTTACATGCCCTTGTATCATATCACGTTTCGGCAATTTGTCAAGAAAATGGGAGAATGCGCGGGCATTTTCTTTTGCGGCGGCAGGCGGATTTTGAACATAAAAACCGGCTGAACGGATTGCGCGTCCGATCAGCCGGATGAATTTGTCTGTCAGGTGAAAAGTGCTTCTTTCCTTTGCCGTCACGCCCGGAAGGTCAGCTGATAGTCGCCGTCGCGCAGGCAGTCGATCTCGGTTTCATAGAAGGCGCGCATGGCGCGGATCATGTAGTCCACATCCTTGGTGCCCGCCGTCTCATAGCTGGAATGCATGGCCAGCTGCGCCAGGCCGATATCCAGCGTGTTGACCGATACGTGCCCGCCCGAAATGTTGCCCAGGGTGGAGCCGCCCGGCATGTCCGAGCGGTTGGCAAAGTGCTGCACGGGCACGTCCGCATGCTGGCAGATGGCGTGGAAAACGGCCTCGGATACGCCGTCGGTGGTGTATTTCTGGTTGGCGTTGAACTTGATGACCACGCCCTCGTTCATGTACACCTGATTGACGGGATCGGACAATTCGGGATGGTTGGGATGCGTGGCGTGCGCGTTATCCGCCGACAGCATGAAGCTGCGCGGCAGCGCGGCCATGTAATCCGCCTCGTCGTGCCCCAGGGACAGGGTGATGCGGCGCAGCACATCCGACAGGAAGGTGGAATCCGCGCCCTGCTTGGTGCCGCTGCCCACCTCCTCGTTGTCAAACACGCAGCATACGTTGATGTGCGCGCCGTCCGCCGCCGTCAGCAGCGCCTGCAGCGAGGCGTAGGCGCATTCCAGATCGTCCAGCCGGCCGGCGGACAGGTATTCGCCTTCGCCGCCCCATACGCAGCCGGGCATGCGGTTATACAGGTACAGATCGGAGCCGATGATATCGCCCTCCGCCACGCCCGCCGCCTGGGCGATGCGCGCACGGAAGCTGCCCTTGCCGTCCGCGCCGCTCCACAGGGGCATCATGTCGGAGGCAGGGTTATACTTGTAGCCCGTGTTGATTTCACGGTTCATGTGGATGGCCACGTTGGGGATGACCGCGCTGTCCTCATCCAGATTGACCAGCAGCGAGCGCACGCCGTCCTGCGAGCGCACCGCCAGACGACCTGCCACGGACAGGGGACGGTCCAGCCAGGTATTGAGGATCATGCCGCCGTAGCGCTCCACATCCAACTGCACATACTTGTCGCGCACGGTCAGTTCCGCGTTTTCCTTGATGCGGAAGGTGGGCGAATCGGTGTGGCTGGCGATCAGCTGGAAGGGCGCGAAGCCGCGCTGCGGCACGGTGAAGGCGATCACGCTGGAACGGTTGCGGGTGACGTAGTAGCGCCCGCCGGGCTGAAGCCGCCAGCGCGCGTTTTCCTGCAAAGGCTCAAAGCCCGTAAGACGGGAGCAAATGCTTTCCACCGCATGGAAGGCGGTGGGGGATTCTTTCAAAAATTGCAGCAGACCCTGTACCTGTTCATGTGCCATGCAAAAATCATCTCCTGTTTCGGTTGTTTTCGGCTTTCAGCATATCACAGCGCCGGGCGCGATGCAAGCGCGGGGGCTGCACTTTTTCGGGATTAAAGAATTCTTTCTTTTTTTGTCTATGCAATAGCGGATATTTTCATTGACGAACGCGCGAAAAAAGTCTAATATAGCCTGTGGATATCAATACCTACCGCTATAAAGGAGCTTGCCGAATATATGGACGCTTATCTGCTGGGGCTGGTGGAATATGCTGTGGAAAAGCAGCTGATTACCGCCGAGGATCGTATCTTTGCCGTAAACAGCCTGCTGGACGCGCTGGGGGAGAGCAGCCTGGACGAGGCTGCCCAGCCCGCGCGCCTGCCGCTGCCGGAGCTGCTTGAACAGCTGACACAGTACGCGGTGGACAAGGGCCTGTGCGAGGATAACCAGGTGGCGCGCGACCTGTTTGATACCCGGCTGATGGGCGTGCTGACGCCCTTCCCACACGAGGTGCGCGCCCGCTTCCGCGCGCTGTACGCGCAGTCCCCCCGCGAAGCGACCGACTGGTTCTACCGCTTCAGCCAGGATACCAACTATATCCGCCGCGACCGCATTGCCCGCGACCGCAAGTGGCAGTATCAAAGCCCCTACGGCGTGCTGGATATCACCATCAACCTGTCCAAGCCCGAAAAGGATCCCCGCGCCATCGCTGCGGCGCGCCTGACTCCGCAGTCGGCCTACCCCAAGTGCCAGCTGTGCTGTGAAAATGAGGGCTACGCCGGGCGCATGAACCACCCTGCCCGCCAGAACCACCGCGTGATTCCGCTGACCATCAACGGCGCGCCCTGGTATTTGCAGTATTCGCCCTATGTGTATTATCCCGAGCACTGCATTGTGCTCAGCGGCGCGCACACCCCCATGAAGATCGACCGCGCGGCCTTTGCAAAGCTGCTGGATTTTGTATCGCAGTTCCCGCACTACATGCTGGGCTCCAATGCCGACCTGCCCATCGTGGGCGGCTCCATCCTGAGCCATGATCACTTCCAGGGCGGCGGCTATGTGTTCCCCATGGCGCGCGCGGCGGTGGAGCGCGAGCTGCGCCTGAAGGGCTTTGAGGATGTGCGCGCGGGCATCGTGCGCTGGCCCATGTCGGTCATCCGTCTGGACTGCCCGGATAAAGAGCGGCTGATCGAGGCCTGCGATCATATCCTGCGCTGCTGGCGCGGCTATACGGACGAGGCGGCGTTTATCTATGCCCAAACCGACGGCACGCCGCACAACACCATCACGCCCATCGCGCGCATGAACGGGCAGGATTATGAGATGGATCTGGTGCTGCGCAACAACATCACCACCGACGAGCATCCGCTGGGCGTGTACCATCCCCATGCCGGGCTGCACCATATTAAAAAGGAAAACATCGGTCTGATCGAGGTGATGGGCCTGGCCGTGCTGCCTGCGCGGCTGGATAGCGAGCTGCGCGGTCTGGAGCAGGCCATCCTGAGCGGCGCGGATATCCGCGCGGACGAGACGCTGGCCAAGCATGCCGACTGGGTGGAGGAGCTCAGCGCCCGCCATACCTTTACGGCGGAGAATACCAAGGCCATCCTGGAGCAGGAGGTGGGCGCGGTGTTCGCCCGCGTGCTGGAGGACGCCGGCGTGTACAAGCGCACGGACGCGGGCCGCGCGGCCTTCCTGCGCTTCGCTGCTGCCATCGGCAATACCCTGTAAGGAGAAGAAATGATGAACGATACGCAGCTGCCCACGCTTTCGGGTATGGTGACGCACGGCCAGGCCATCGGCCGCACCTACGGCATGCCCACGGCCAACCTGCCCATCCCGGCGGATACCCCGCTGCCGCCCTGCGGGGTGTATGCGTCGCGGGTATGCTGGCAGGGGCAGGCGTTTGCCGGGCTTACGCACATCGGCGCGCGGCCAACGGTGGGGCGCGGCGAGCAGGTGGTGATCGAAACGCACCTGCTGGATTTTAATCAGGATCTGTATGGGCAGACCATTTCCGTGACCCTGCTTAAGCGCCTGCGCGGCGTGGAAAAGTTTGACTCTCTGGACGCGCTGCACGCGCAGATTGCCAGGGATGCGCAGGCCGCGCGCGATTGCTTTGCCCAGGCCGGGCTGCGCGACGATCCGAACCGCCTGTAAAACACGAAAGGGGACCACGACTTGAAAAAGCTGCTTGCCATCCTGCTGTGCGCCATGCTGCTGATGCCCGCCTGCCCGCGGGCGGCGCTGGGGGATACGGCGCGCGATATCACCGCGCAGTGCAAAATCACCTCCTCCGATAGCGACAGCAGCATCAAGAGCCTGTACGACCGGGATGAAACCACCGGCTGCGGCGTGCGCGCGGGCAGGGGACAGTATTTGCAGATCACGCCCGGCGACGCGCCCGTGGCCGCGGTGATGCTGGAATTTGGCACCTACACGCATTCCTTCGCCATCCAGGCGCAGGATGCGGATGGCGCGTGGCGGGAGGTCGCTTCCTTTGAAAATACGGGCGATTACGGCCAGGCGTATCTGACCTTCCCTGCGCAGAGCGGGCGATTCCGCATTGCGTTTTCCTGCGCGGATGGGCGTGAGCGCAAGGCGACCATTCGGGAGATGTATCTGTTTTCCGAGGGCACGCCTGATCTTGCGTTGGCGCATGCTTGGCAGCCGCCCTGCGAAAAGGCCGATTTGCTGTTCGTTGTGGCGCATCCGGATGATGAGATTCTGTGGTTTGGCGGGGCGATTCCCTACTATGCCGGGCAGCTGGGTTTGCAGGTGCAGGCGGCATACCTGACCTGCTACAAGCCGGAGCGCCGGCTGGAGCTGCTGAACGGCCTATGGCACTGCGGCGTGCGCAGCTATCCCGATATCGCGGATTTTGAGGATTACAACTATCAGCGTGTGGACTACGCCTATCGCGCCTGGGGCAAGGAGAATATCCTGAGCCATCTGGTGCGCCTGCTGCGGCGCTATCAGCCAGAAGCGGTGGTGACCCATGACCTCAAGGGGGAGTACGGCCACACGCAGCACATTGTGTGTTCCGAAACGGTGCTGGAGGCTGCCTCCCGCGCGGCGGATGCAAGCTATGATCCCGACAGCGCGCGGCAGTACGGCGTATGGCAGGTCAAAAAGGTCTATCGCCATCTGGGCGATGCGCCCACCACGCACATGGACTGGTCGCAGCCACTGTCCTTCTTTAACGGCAGGACCGGGCTGGAGGTAGCCGCCGAGGCCTTCCAGCTGCATGTTACCCAGACGTGGAGCGGCAAGTTTGCCGTGGCCGCGCCGGGCGATTCCTATGACAGCACGGTATACACCCTGGCCTATTCCACCGTGGGCGAGGACGCGCGGGGCGGGGACTTCTTGGAGAATATTCCCCTTGAAAGCCTGTCCAATTACATCCCGGAGGCGACGAACCCATGAAAAAACGCTGGCTGTATTTGATGATCCTGCTGATTGTGCTGCTGTGCGCGCCCGCGCTGGCGGATGATCTGGCGGGCGAATGCAAAATCTATCAGGCCGAAAAAGGCCGTCTGGATAGCCTGACTGATCACGACGATGCGACGGGCGTGCAGCTGCGCGAAGCCGTGGAGCATGTGCTGGAGATTCGCCCCGGCGCTACGCCCGTGGCCTCGCTGAGCCTGGTGATGGGCCGCGACATGCTGCCCTTTACCGTGCAGACGCAGGGCGCGGACGGCCGCTGGACGGTGATCGCCCGCGTGGCGGATACCGATTATGCCCAGCGATATGTGTCCTTCCCGCCGCAGAGCCAGCCTTTCCGCCTGGTGTTTGCGGGGGGAAAGCCCGCGCCCCTGTCGCTGCGTGAGGTGTATCTGTTTGCCGAGGGGCAGGCTGATCCTGCGCTGGCGCATGATTGGCAAGCGCCCTGCGATAAGGCGGACATGATGACCATCGTGGCGCATCCGGACGACGAGCTGCTGTGGTTTGGCGGCACCATTCCCTATTATGCCGGTCAGCAGGGGCTGAAGCTGCAGGCGGTGTACATGACCTGCAGCAATTATCAGCGCCGCATCGAGCTGCTCAACGGCCTGTGGCATTGCGGCGTGCGCAACTATCCGGAGATTGCCTGGAAGATCGACCGCAAGGATCGCGATATGGACGCAACCTACTACCTGTGGGGGCGCAACAAAACCTGCGCCTATCTGGTGGGTCTGCTGCGCCGCTATCGCCCCGAGGTGGTGGTGACGCACGATGTGAACGGCGAGTACGGCCACTCCCAGCATCTGGCCACGTCGGATGCGGTGTATCAGGCGGTGCTCAAGGCTTCCGATCCTGATTATGATCCTGAATCCGCGGCGCTCTACGGCGTGTGGCAGGTGAAAAAGCTGTATCGTCATCTGGGCAAGGAGGCGGGCACGATCATGGATTATGATCAGCCGCTGTCGGCCTTTGGGGGCAAGTCGGCCTATACCATCGCCAAAGAGGCCTTTGATATACACATGACCCAGCATGAAAGCGGGCACTGGCGTGTGCCCGGCCCGGATCAGCCCTATGACAGCACGCGCTACACGCTGGTGTTTTCCACCGTGGGCGAGGATACCCAGGGCAACGATATGCTGGAAAATATTGCGCCCGAAACGCTGAGCAACTACCATCCGTGAGGAGGATGCCGCCATGAAAAAGCCGCTGATTCTGCTGCTGGCGCTTTGCCTGCTGCTGGGGTGCCTGCCCGCGCGGGCGGATACGGCGCGCGACGTCGGGGCTGAGTGCGCGCTGGCCTATCAGGATAACAGCCTGGCCTGCGGGTACCTGGTCGATCATAACTATGTGCGCGGGGACAACCTGGCTTCCAAGGTGGAACATATCTTTTATGTAACGCCTGACAAAACGCCCGTGGCGCAGATCGAGGTGTTCTTTGGCACGCACATGCTGCCCTATCGCGTGGAGCGGCAGGATGGCGCGGGCTGGGCGACTGTGGCGCGCGTGACTGAGGCGCGGGCGCAAAGCTATGTGCGCTTTGAACCGATTGCGGAAAAGTTTCGCATTGTATTTTCGGATGGTCAGCACAGCCCGCTGACGCTGAAGGAGATTCTGCTCTTTTCAGAGGGAGAAACGGAGAGCACGGCGCTCAAGCCCTGGCGGGATCCCTGCGAAAAGGCCGACGTGATGACGCTGGTGGCGCACCCGGACGACGAGCTGCTGTGGTTTGGCGAGCTGCTGCCCACCTATGCGGGTGAGCGGCAGCTGCGGGTGCAGGCGGTATACATGACCTGCGAGAACGCCCTGCGCCGGCAGGAGCTGCTTAACGGCCTGTGGCACTGTGGCGTGCGCAATTATCCGCTGCTGTGCGGGCTGAAGGATGTGCGTTACAGCGCGGTGGACGCGGCCTATCAGTGCTGGGGTCGGGAAACGGCCTATAAGACCATTGTGCGCGCCATCCGGCGCTTTCAGCCTGACGTGCTGGTGACGCACGATATTTTGGGCGAGTACGGGCACACACAGCATATTGTGACCAGCGACGCGGCGTATCAGGCTGTGCTGCTGGCTGCCGACCCTGGCTATGATCCTGACAGCGCGCAGCAATACGGCGCATGGCAGGTGAAGAAGCTGTACCGCCATTTGGGCGACGCGCCTACTACACGCATGGACTGGCAGCAGCCGCTGGCCGCGTTCGGCGGTCAGACAGGGCTGGAAATCGCTGCGCAGGCGTTTAAAATGCATGCCTCCCAGCAGGATATTCTGTGGCCTACCCCGCCCGGCCCAGGCGAGCAATACGACAGCACGGTATTCACGCTGGTGTACTCAACCGTTGGCCCGGACGAGGCCGGGAGCGATCTGCTGGAGCACATCGAGGCGGAATAACGCGGGGGACGAGGGGAGGACGTTTCTTTCTTGAGTCAAGAAAGAAACAAAGAACCTGTTTATGACGTGAAAGTCAGTTGAATAAAACTGGAAGGCGGCACTGCCGCCCACCCGCCCCGTGGCAGG
>OLSB01000239.1_pt1 | contig 66224 bp, 68 predicted proteins | sample 1672071 | NCBI WGS metagenome assembly OLSB01 (sample SAMEA3136642, study PRJEB25190) | human gut metagenome | biome: human gut; feature: human-associated habitat; material: faeces | place: Austria | collected 2013
TGGGCAGACGGAACTCGGGGATGCCGTACACCAGCACGCCGCCGGCCAGATGCAGCGCTTCGTACACGGTGACATCGTAGCCCTTCTTGGCCAGGTCGCCGGCGCAGGTGAGACCCGCAGGGCCGGAGCCTACCACGGCTACCTTGTGGCCGTTACTCTGGGGCTTTTCGGGAGCCTCGGTGCTGTGGGCGTTGTGCCAGTCGGCCACGAAGCGCTCCAGACGGCCGATGCCCACGGCCTCGCCCTTCTTACCCCGGACGCAGTGCATCTCGCACTGGCTCTCCTGGGGGCACACGCGGCCGCACACGGCGGGCAGGGAGCTGGTCTGGTGGATCACCTGATAGGCGCCCTCATAGTCCTTTTCCACGATCTTCTGAATGAATTCGGGGATGCGGACGTTCACGGGGCAGCCGTTCACGCAGGGATGTGCCTTGCAGTTGAGGCAGCGAGCCGCCTCGTCCAGCGCCTGCTCCTCGGTGTAGCCCAGCGCCACCTCCAGAAAGTTATGATTGCGGACATTGGGATCCTGAGAGGGCATGGGATTCTTGTCCTGACGCATATTCACAGCCATCTTACTTTACCTCCTTCTTAAAGAGGTTGCAGACCTCTTCGTGCTTGTGTACCTCGAAGTCGTGATACATCTGGTTGCGCTTCACGGCCAGATCCCAGTCCACCTTGTGGCCGTCGAAGTCGGGGCCGTCCACGCAGGCGAACTTGGTTTCGCCGCCCACGGTCAGGCGGCAGCCGCCGCACATGCCGGTGCCGTCGATCATGATGGGACTCATGGACACAGTGGTGGGCACGCCGTAAGGCTCGGTGGTCTTGCACACGAACTTCATCATGACCATGGGGCCGATGGCGAAGATCTCATCATACACGTTGCCCGCATCCAGCAGCTCCTTCAGCGCCTCGGTAACAAGACCCTTCTGGCCGTAGGAGCCGTCGTCGGTGCAGACCTTCAGCACGGAGGAGACAGCCCGGAACTTATCCTCCAGGATCACAACATCCTTATTCTTAAAGCCCACCACGGCGTGAACTTCCGCCCCGCAGTCGTGGAACTTCTTCAGCACGGGATAGGCAATGGCGCAGCCGACGCCGCCGCCCACCACGCAGACCTTCTTCTTGCCCTCGGTCTCGGTGGGCTTGCCAAGAGGGCCTACGAAGTCATGCAGGCAGTCGCCCTGCTGCTTGTGACTGAGCTTTTCCGTGGTGGCGCCCACGGTCTGCACGATGATGGTCACGGTGCCCTTTTCCCGATCATAATCATGGATGGTGATGGGGATACGCTCGCCGTTTTCATCCACACGCAGGATGATGAACTGACCCGGCTGCGCCTTCCTGGCCACCATGGGCGCCTCGATCTCATACAGGATCACGGTAGGCTTCAGGGCTGTTTTCGTAACAATGCGGTACATATGATTTCTTCCCTTCCTCATTGATTTCTCATCAGAGTCCGCGCACCCCGCCCCGCGGAGTCCGCTCTGCATTTTATTTTATCATTAATTCTTCGCTTCGTCAATTGCTCTGGGCAAGTTCTCCGTCGGGTATGGTCACCCGCCGTCCCTCTATCTGCACCTCGCCGCTCTCCCGCAGCTTTTTCAGCTCCCGCATCATGGCGCTGCGGTCGGTGGATATATAGTCCGCCAGTGCACTGAGGGAAAAGGGCAGCGTGAAGCTGCCGTCGTTTTTCGCCTGCTGCAAAGAAAAGTAGCACAGCAGCTTTTCCCGAATGCTGCGGCGACTGAGCACCTCCACCCGCTCGGACAGGGCCGTAGCCTTCTCGGCAATGAGGTGGAACATATTCTCGATCATGCGGTTGTGATGGCCGCAGTTTTTTTCGCAGCGGTTTTCCAGCTTTTCCTGGGGGAAGAACCAGACGGAGCAGGACTTTTCGCAGGACACATCGATGCTGTCGCCCAGAACATTCTGAAACATGAGCATCTCACCGAACACACCCCCGGGCAGAAGATGCTCCAAAATGGTGCGGTCACCCCGGCGGTCTACACGCTCCACGATGGCGGAGCCGGAGACTAAGATGCCGATGCTGTGTCCGCCGCTGCCGAAGTCGTAAATCTGCTCCTCGGGCTTAAAGTGCCGCTCCCGAACGCCGAAGCACTCATAGATGCGCCGGCACTCCTCCGCCGAAATCCCGTCAAATACCGGCGTCTGGGGAATAGTCATGCTCCGCCTCCCTTTCCGGCTCCTCTGCGCCGCAGCGCAGGCCTTTTCTGTCTCTCTTATGCCCGATGATGACATACACGATGGCATACACCACAGCACCCCACACCAAAGCCGCCGCCAGGTCGATGAAGGCGTGCTGCTTCACCAGCAGCGTGGAAGCCGCGATAATCACAAACCACACGGTGCCTGCGATCTGCCAGACCCGTTTCATCTTCGGCGAGTGCCACATGGCGGAAATGGCCGCCACCACGCCCAGAATGTGGACGCTGGGGAAAACGTTGGCGTTATTATCGGCTTCCCAGGTCTTCTGCAAAATCCAGCTGCAAATATTTTGCCGCGGCAGCACCGCAGGGCGCAGATCCTGCCCGTTGGGCACGAGGAAGCAGAAGATGGTGGCGGTGGTGTAGGCAATGGCGATGAACCACATATACCGCCGGAAGCTCTCCGGATCCTTCAAAATCAGGAACACGCCCAGCACGAACAGCAGCGGCCCCCAGCTGTCATAGGGAATGACGAAATACTCGCAGAAGGGGATATAGTCGTCGATGGCCGTCTGCGTGGCCCAGTAATTGTCCGTGACCACATGCTCCACGGTGAAGTACATGATAAGATACACCGGCAGGTAAAGCCCCCACCACATATGCCTGTGCGTTTTGATGAATTGCGTGATTTTTTGCATGAAAGCCCTCCGTAGGTCAGTCGATCGTATCCCGATCATTATACCACAATTCCCGCCAGACGCCATAGGGCAGATGCATTTGTCACTGTTTTTTAACAATTTCACCCCACAGGCTTGCGAAAACGGCACTCTCTATATTATAATACATGCAATGTCACATTTTGAGGAGGAGCGCAGTATGCTGCTGAACCGTGAAAACAAAGAAAACCGCCAGGTGGTGCTCACCATTCAGGTGGAGCGGGATCCTTGGGAAAAGGCGCTGAACGAAGCCTATGAGCAGAGCAAAAATCTCTTTAAGAAGGAGGACGGCTCCCTGCCCACCCGGCAGGAAATGGAGGAAAAGCACGGCGCCGACGTGTTCTATCAGGACGCCGTGAACAGCACCTTCCCCGTGGCGTTGGTGGAGGCCGTACGGCAGGAGGACATCAGCGTAGCCGGCGCCCCGGAGCTGAGCGTGGAGTCCATCGGCCCCGATGGCTACGTCTTCACCGCCCTCATCGACCTCTATCCCGAAGTAAAGCTGGGGCAGTACAAGGGTCTCTCCGCCCCCCGCCCCACGGTGGAGCTGTCCGATGACGATGTCACCGCCGCCATCGAGGAGTACCTGCAGAATCATCTCGCCGAGGAACACCCGAAAAAGGCCGCCATGGGCGACGAGGTGGTGCTGGACTTCGAGGGCTTCGTGAACGGCGTGCCCTTCGAGGGCGGCAAGGCCGAGCAGTACCCCCTGCTGCTGGGCAGCGGCTACTTCATCCCCGGCTTCGAGGAGCAGGTGGCCGGCATGGCCGTGGGCGACGAGCGGGACATCGCCGTCACCTTCCCCGCCCAGTACGCGCCGGAGCTGGCCGGAAAGGACGCCGTGTTCCATATCAAAGTCCACAAGATCACCCGTCGGGTAAAGCCCGTTATGGACGATGCTTTTGCCAAGGCGCAGGGCTTTGCCGACGCCTCCGCCCTCCGCCGCAGCATCATGGAGCAGGCGGTGCGCGCCAAGCATCAGGAGGCCACGGACGCCTATGCCGACGCTCTGGTGCAGCAGGTCATCGCCGGCATGGAGGTGGACATCCCGGAGCGTATGGTGACCTGCCAGCTGGACGGCCTCATGCGGGATCTGGAGCAGCAGCTCATGCAGCAGGGCGCCACCATGGACGCCTATCTGGAAATGGCCGGCATCACCAGGGACGACCTGCGCAGGCAGGCGGAGTCCAGTGCCCGCGCCGCCGTGGAGTTTGAGCTGGCCATGACGGAGATCGCCCGCCGGGAGAATATCCAATTCACCGATGCTGAGCTGGAGGAAAAATACACCCAGATGTCCGCCCTCTACGGCATGACTCCCGACCAGCTCAAGCAGAGCCTGCCCATCGAGCGCCTCACCCACGACCTGCGTCTGGCGCGCGCCCGCGCCATCATAGTGGACAGCGCCAAGCAGATTTGATTTATAATTATAGCTGAAAGGAGCCGCAAGGCTCCTTTTTTTCCTGTCAAAAAGCTATCGTTCTAAAATCTGTCATTGCGAGCCGGTCCGCAGACCGGCGTGGCAATCCGTTCCCTTTCAAAAAAAGCTTTTTCTATCCAGCAATACGGATTCCCACGTCGCTTCGCTCCTCGGAATGACAGGATCAACTTTTTTGTTCCTCTTTCCTCCTCGGGGTCAGCTTGCGCTTGTTGCCGTTTTCGTCCACGATCCATGTGTTGTCCAGCTCCCGCCGGAGATTGCCCATGACGCTGTTCAGATATTCCTGCCGCAGCGCTGCCCGCTCCTCCAGCTCCTCTGCCGTCAGTCCCTCCGGCGTCTTGGCCTTTTTTGCCAACTCATTGATGCGGTCTATTTTTTTCTGTTCCATATTTTTCTCCTTATAAATACCGTTTCATGGTTACGGCGGTGCGCCCTTTGCGGCTCTGCCCGCCGACCTCCTCCAAACAACACTTACCCAGCCCCCGCACCGTCAGCACGTCGCCCTGCCCCACGGCAGCGTCCGGCTTGTCGCAGGCCATCCAATTCACCTCCACCTTGCCGCTACGGATCAGCTCCGCCGCTGCATTGCGGTTCACGGAAAACCCTGCGGAAATCACGCTGTCCAGCCGTAGAGAGGCCACCGTGTCCCGCAGCAGCTTCACCTGCTCGGCGGGAGGCCGGATCTCCTCCGGCCGGATTTCCTCCACCTTCAGCGGCACACGCCCAGCCTGCCGCCACTCCCGCAAAAGATGCTCTGCTACGCTGCTGCCCACCAGCACATCCGCCCACCGTTCGGAAACCAGAATGTCCCCCACTTTTTCCCGCGTCAGCCCCAGTCCCATGAGGCTGCCCAGAAAATCCCGATGGGTGGGATGCTCCGTTTCATAAAACCGACACCGCAGGCAGCGCACGGCGGAGGTATCCGCCCCGTCCATCCAGTCCGGTATGAAATGCGCCTGCCTGCGCTGAGCGCCCTCGTAGCCGCCCCAGAGGATAAGCTCCTCCTGCGCCCCCAGTGCCTGCATCAAGTGCTGCGCCAGCGCCTGCTCGTGTGGCGAGAGAAACCCACTCACCTCCGGCACATTGCGGCTTCTGCAGCGCTCCCGGGCGTCCCACAGCCGCCCTAAAAGCACCCGTTCCTCCGCCGAAGCGGATAATTTGTCCAGCAGCTCCCGCCTGTTCAAGCCCATTCCTCCCATGAAAAGCGCCCTGCCTCAGCAGAGCGCTTTCAGTTTTTCAAAAAACATCTTCTGTCATTCCGAGCCGGTGCGCACACCGGCGTGGGAATCCGTACTCCAAATTTCCTTGGCTCGCCTTAATGCAGAATTTTGCATTCCCTAGTCCGGCTTTTTTGCAGGGGATTTGGATTAGTTACCATACAAGAGCCTCTATGGTAAGAGTCTGTCCATCCACAACTGCGGTTATTATTGCCTTACCGGAAGAAACCGCCGTTACTTTACCAAAAGCATCAATAGAAGCAATCTCACTATTCGAAGAACTCCACGTTACAGGAGAATCCGTACCGATCACTACCACCTGTGTCGTCTCACCGATATGAAATGAAAACTGCCCTCTCATACCATATGCGGACTGCAAAACCAGCTCCTTCGTCACCGGCGTGTCCGGTGCCGGCTCCTCCACCGTCACCTGGCAGGTAGCCGTCTGCTCACCGGCCTTGGCCGTCACAATGGCGCTGCCCGCGCCCACCGCCTGCAAGGTGCCGTCCTCCGCCACGGTGGCGACGCTCTCGTCGCTGCTGGAGAACACGATCCCCTCTGCGCCGGAAGCGGAGAGCACAGTGCTTCCTCCCACGGTCATGTCCACGCTGGACTGGCTCAATGTCAGCACAGCCGGCGCCGGCTCGGGCTTTTCCTTGTCGCCGCTGAAAAACGCCGTGAGCTGGCTGCCGAATATGGTGTAGCCCGCCAGCCCCAGCACCAGCATCAGGCACACCACCACCGCAGCGCCGCCCACCTTGGGCTTCGCGCGGCCGCCGCCCGTCCGGTGGGTGCCTCTTTTCACGGGTCTGTTGCTGTGCAGCTCCTCGTCCTCCTGGCAGAAGGGGCAGGTTTTATATGTATCGGAGAACATTTCTCCGCATTTGGGACACTTCAAAAGGCGCATTGCATATCCTCCCATTCAAACTCTCTGTATTCTATTATACGGTTTTCGCCCTTTCCGTCAACTGAAAAACATGGAAATTCATCCTTTTTTTACATTGTCCTTGCTTTTGCCCCCGCAAAATTTTATAATGGATAAAAATAGATACAGCGGAGGTCCATCGCTTATGAATACCATGATCATCGGCATCGCCGGCGGCACCGGAAGCGGCAAAACCACCCTCACGGAGCACCTGGCCGCCCATTTCGGCGCCAACATCAGCGTCGTCCACCACGACAACTACTACAAGCGCCAGAATGTCCCCTTCGAGGAGCGCTGCAAGCAGAATTATGACCACCCCGATGCCTTCGACACCGACCTCATGGTGCAGCAGCTCAGGGAGCTGAAAGCCGGCCATGCCATCCGCTGCCCCGTGTATTCCTACACCGACCACAACCGCACCGATGAGACCATCCTCATCCGGCCTGCGCCGGTGGTCATCGTGGAGGGCATCCTCATTTTTCAGGATCCCCGCCTGCGGGAGCTGATGGACATCCGCATTTTCGTGGAAACCGACGCCGACGTGCGCATTCTCCGCCGCGCCCTGCGTGACGTGGAGGAACGCGGCCGCTCCATGCAGTCCATCGTAAATCAGTACCTCACCACCGTCAAGCCCATGCACGAGCAGTTCGTGGAGCCTACCCGCAAGTATGCAGACATCGTAGTGCTGGAGGGCGGCCACAACTTAGTGGCGCTGGATCTCATCATGCAGCGCATCGCCGGCCACATCGCAGAAAACTCCGGCACATGATGAATAAGATCCTCCGCTATACGCTGGCCGCCCTGCTGGCCGCCTGCGCCGTGCTGTTTCTGCTGCCGCTGACCATGGGCGTGCGCCACATCGGCGTTTTTTATCCGGTGGTCATTCTATTGATTTTTATATGGATGCTGCTGCGTCCTGCGCAGCTGCGCCGCCTGCTCACGGGGCGCCGGCGTGTCCTGTGGCGCACGCTGCTGGCGTTTTTTGCCGCCGGCCTTGTGTGCATAGACATCGTTCTGGGTCTGATGATCCGTCAGTCGCTGAACCGTCCCACGGGCGACGCCCCCCGCACGGTGCTGGTGCTGGGCTGTGAGGTGCGCGGTCTGCGCCCCAGCCCCATGCTGTCCGCCCGCATCGACAGCGCCTATGACTACCTCACCACCCATCCCGAGGCCGTGTGCGTGGCCTGCGGCGGCATGGCCGACGACGAGATCATCTCCGAAGCCCAGTGCATCCGCGACGAGCTTGTCCGCCGCGGCATCGACCCCCGGCGCATTTACATGGAGGACAAGTCCGAAAACACCGCCCAGAACATCTCCTTTGCCGCCGAGGTCATCCGCCAAAACGACCTGCCCACGGACGTCGCCGTGGCCTCCGACTATTTCCACCAGTACCGCCCCGCCCTGTACGCCCGCCAAAACGGCCTGCAGGCGCAGTCCCTCGGCTGCCGCTCCTACCGCTTCTTAGGCCCCTGCTACTGGGCCAGAGAGGTCATCGCCGTAGGCGCGGCGCTGGTCTTGGGCCGCTAAACCGATTGCTTTCCGTATATTTTTTTCCCGCCAATACAAATTGTTATCAGCAAAGAGAGTCTGTTCCCTCAGCGAAACAGGCTCTCCTTTTTTTATGATCAGAATGAGAAGACCACGCCCGCCACGGCGGAGGCCAAAATGAACAAAATGGGGTGCAGCTTCTTCGTGGGCTTCACCCATCGGGTCAGCACCAGCAGCACCGCCGCCAGCAGGATGGCCTTCCAGTCATAGAACGCCCAGCCGCTCTCTCCGGTATGCACCAGTGTGGTGCCCACCACCGTAAGCCCCGCCGCAGCGATCATGGCCGAGGATGCCGGCCGCAGCCCGTAGAAAACGCTCTCCACAACGGGGCTGTTGCGAAAGCTCTTTAGGAACAGCGCCACCAGCAGTATCACGATGACGGACGGCGTAATAAGCCCCAGCGTCGCCACCAGTGCCCCGACGATGCCGCCCATTTTGTAGCCGGCAAAGGTGGCCATGTTCACACCGATAGGCCCCGGCGTAGACTCCGACACCGCCAGCATGTCGGCCACCTCGGCGGCGGTAAACCACTCCGGATGCCGTCCGGCCATGTCATATAAAAAGGGCAAAGTGGCCATACCGCCGCCCACGGCGAAAAGCCCCGTTTTGAAAAATTCAAAAAATAATGTCAGAAAATTCATTTGGCATTCCTCCTGCGCACCGCACCGATGACCGCTCCGGCCACCCCCGCCGCCAACACATACAGCACCGGCGACAGATCCAGCAGCAGCGATGCCGCCAGCACCGCCGCAAAAATGACCCAGCCCCAGGCATCCCGAATGGCGCTGCGCCCCAGCTTCAGCACGGCGTTAAAGATCAGCACGCATACGCACACCCGTATGCCCGCAAAGGCGTGCTGCACCCATGCCAGATGGGCATAGCGAATGATGACCTCCGCCAGCGTGGAGATGATGATGAGCGGCGGAAACACCATCCCCAGCGTGGCCACGATGCCCCCTGCCACGCCCGCCAGCTTCTGCCCCACGAACGTAGCCGTGTTCACGGCGATGACGCCCGGGGTGCACTGGCCGATGGCGAAATAGTCCGCCAGCTCCTCCTCCGTGACCCAGCCCTTTTTCTCCACTACCTCCCGCTGCAAAATGGGCAGCATGGCGTACCCGCCGCCGAAGGTCATGACTCCCACCTTGGCAAAGGTCAAAAATAAGGTAACCAATTTTTTCATCATGTTTCATCACTCCGCATATCCGTATAGTCCCCGCACCGACACCTCGCCGCTGCGCACGGTTTCCACTTGTCCATCCTCATGCCGCACCACCAGCCCGAACTGCTCGTCCACCGCCACGGCGTGCACCCGCTGCCGCTCCTCGCCCCGGAGCAGCTGCACGTCGCATCCGACATTCAGGCAGGCCGAGCGATACTCCTCCAGCCATTTCTCCGGCGCAAGCAGCACCTCCCGCCGCAGAAGATCCATCTCCTCCAGCAGCGCCGCCGCCAGCTGTCCTCGGCATACGCTGCCGCCCAGCTCCCTGTCCAGCGATGTGGCGATCTCCCCCACTTCGCCCTGAAAATCTTCCTTTTTCTGGTGCACATTGATGCCAATGCCCACCACGACGTGGGATACCTCCCCACTTTCGCCCTCCAGCGCCATTTCCGTGAGGATGCCCGCCAGCTTCTTTCCACCCAGCACCAGGTCGTTGGGCCACTTGATCTGCGCCTCCGCACCGCACACCCTCCTGATCGCCCGACAGGTCGCCACGGCGCTGAGCGCCGTCAAGGGCAGCAGCTTCTCCGGCGGACTGTGCGGCCGCCAGAGGACAGAAAAAAACAGTCCCTTTCCCGCCGCCGACTGGAAGCTCCGTCCCCGTCGCCCCCGTCCGGCCGTCTGGCAGTCCGCCAGCACCGCCGTGCCGTCCGGCGCTCCCTCCAGCGCCAGCCGCCGGCATAAGGAGTTGGTGGAGTCCACCGTTTCCAGCACCTGCCAGTTTTCCCGCCGCGCCGTCAGATACGGCTCCACCGTTTCCCGCCGCAGCAGATCCGGACTCTGCCGCAGACGGTAGCCCTTTCCCGTGCGCGCCTCGATGTCGTACCCCTGCCGCCGCAGGTTCTCCACCGCTTTCCACACGGCGGCGCGGGTGATGCCGATGTCTCGGCTCAGCTCCTCTCCGGAGAGATACCCCTCCGCCGCCTGCAAGGCCTCCCGCACACGCTGCTGGCTCATACTCCGTCCCTCCGCTTCAAATGATACCATAGTGTACCACCGCATTTTATAATTGTAAACCAAATTTATAGGAAAGGATTGACAAGTTTTCCGTTTTCCTGTATTGTAAACTCAAATCAACAGCAATGAGGTTTACATTCATGCGTCAAAACACGAAATTATTAGCCCGCACGGCGCTCCTCTCCGCCCTCACCGCCGTGGGCGCCTTCATCAAAATCCCCCTGGGCGTGTCCTCCGTCACATTGCAGTTTTTCTTCACCGCCATGGCCGGCTGCCTCCTGCCGCCCCTGTGGAGCGCCGCCAGCCAGGGCGTCTATGTGCTTCTGGGTCTGGTTGGCCTGCCCATTTTCACCATGGGCGGCGGCTTTTCCTATGTCCTCCAGCCTACCTTCGGCTTCCTGCTGGGTCTGATCCCCTCGGCGCTGGTCATGAGCCTGCTGACGAAAAACAGCCGCCGTCCCCTGCGGGTCGTTGTGGCCTGCGCGACGGGTCTTGCGGTGCTCTACGCCGTGGGTCTGCCATATATGGCGCTGATTTTGAACGTCTACTTAGGCAAGGGCTGGAGCCTCGGCCGCCTGCTGCGGGACGGCATGCTCCTCTTCCTCCCCGGGGACGCTCTGAAGATCGCCGTAGCGGCGGTGCTGTTTCCCCGCCTGTCTGTTCTTTTCGACAAAAAAGGCTGACTTTTCCGGTTTATAATTGGACTTACTCCTAATTGCCTTTTATTTTTCCCCGCCGTATAATGGGCAAGATGAAATTTGAGAGGAGGCTGCCCCATGACTTTTTCCGCCGCAAAAAAGAAAAAGGCTCTTGTCGGCGCCCCCGTTTCTATTTCCGTTTTCCCTTTTTGACCGGTATTTTTACCGGTCAATTTTTTTGCCCGTTTTTAATTAAAAATGAATATAAAAGAAAGAGGAGGAGTTCAAAAAATGAACAAGAAACACAACTTAGGCAACGAAGCGGTCTATGACGCCCGCACGCTGGGTCTGCCCCGCATGCTCCTGCTGGGTCTGCAGCACCTGTTCGCCATGTTCGGCGCCACGGTGCTGGTGCCCATTCTGGTGCAGAGCTACGGCCTGCCCCTGTCCATCCAGACGACGCTCCTGCTCGCCGGCCTCGGCACGCTGCTGTTCCATGTGTGCACCAAGCTGAAAGTTCCCGCCTTCCTCGGCTCCTCCTTCGCCTTCCTGGGCGGCTTCGAGGCCGTGAGCAAGCTGGACGTGGGCAAGTTCTCCGCCATGAGCGGCGAGGAGAAGCTCCCCTACGCCCTGGGCGGCATCGTCATCGCCGGCGGCCTCTATCTGGTGCTGGCTCTGCTGTTCAAGCTGGTGGGTGCCAAGAAGGTCATGCGCTTCTTTCCCCCCATCGTCACCGGCCCCATCATCATCCTCATCGGCCTGAACCTCTCCGGCACCGCCATCTCCAACGCCTCCACCTGCTGGTGGCTGGCTCTGGTGGCCATCGCCATCATCATCGTGGCCAACATCTGGGGCAAGGGCATGGTGAAGATCATCCCCATCCTGCTGGGCGTGGTGGGCAGCTATATTGTGGCCCTCATCGCCGGTCAGGTGGATTTCACCGAGGTAGGCAAGGCCGACTTTGTGGGTCTGCAGCAGTTCGTCATCGCCAAGTTTGACCTCACCTCCATTCTGGTCATGGCGCCCATCGCCATCGCCGCCATGATGGAGCACATCGGCGACATCTCTGCCATCTCCTCCACCACCGGCAAGAACTTCATCGCCGACCCCGGCCTCCACCGCACCCTGCTGGGCGACGGTTTGGCCACCGCAGTCGCCGGCATGTTCGGCGGCCCCGCCAACACCACCTACGGCGAGAACACCGGTGTTCTGGCTCTGAGCAAGGTCTATGACCCCCGGGTCATCCGTCTGGCCGCCGTCTACGCCATCATCCTCTCCTTCTCCCCTAAGTTTGACGCTCTGGTCAACTCCATCCCCACCGCCATCGTGGGCGGCGTCAGCTTCGTGCTGTACGGCATGATCTCCGCCGTAGGCGTGCGCAACGTAGTGGAGAATAAGGTGGATCTCACCAAGTCCCGCAACCTCATCATCGCCGCCGTGATCTTCGTCAGCGGCCTGGGCTTCAGCTCCACCGGCGGCATCACCTTCACCGTGGGCAGCGCGGACATCACCCTCACGGGCCTGGCCATCGCAGCCCTGTGCGGCGTGATTCTCAACGCCATCCTCCCCGGCAACGACTACGAGTTCGGCACTGACCCCCAGGGCGACAAGTCTGCCGACCTGGGCAGCTACTAATATCCCATGCAAATAATAAAACCTCCGGCTTCAAGCCGGAGGTTTTATTATTTGCATAGTTACTTCTTGGCCTTGCTGTCCACCACATCGCGGAGCAGGGCGGTAAACTCGTCCATGGACATGGCGCCCAGGTCGCCGTCGGCGCGATGGCGGGGCGACACGGTGCCGTTTTCCATGTCGCGGTCGCCCACCACTACCATGTAGGGCACCTTCTCCATCTGCGCGTCGCGGATCTTCTTGCCGATCTTCTCGTTGCGGTAGTCCACCTCCGCCCGGAAGCCCTGTGCCTCCAACGCCTTGGCAGCGTCGGCGCAGTAGTCGGCGGCGCGGTCGGTAACGGGCAGGAAGCGCACCTGCTCCGGCGCCATCCATGTGGGCAACGCGCCGGCGTACTCCTCAATGAGGTAGGCCAGCGTCCGCTCGTAGCAGCCCAAAGAGGTACGGTGGATGATATACGGCAGCGCCTTCTCGCCGTTTTCGTCGATATAGTACATGCCGAACCGCTGCGCCAACAGCATGTCGATCTGGATGGTGACCAGGGTGTCCTCCTTGCCGAACACATTCTTATACTGAATGTCCAGCTTGGGGCCGTAGAAAGCGGCCTCGTCAATGCCGACCTCGTACTTCACGTCCAGATCGTCCAGGATCTGACCCATGACACGCTGGGCCTCGTCCCACTGCTCCTTGGTCCCCTCGTACTTGTTGTTGGGGTTGGCGGGATCCCACTGGGAGAAGCGGAAGGTACACTTATCCAGCATACCCACGGTGCTCAGGAAATACTTGGCCAGCTCCAGACAGCCCTTGAACTCCTCCTCCAGCTGATCCGGCCGCAGCACCAGGTGACCCTCGGAGATGGTAAACTGGCGCACGCGGATGAGGCCGTGCATCTCGCCGGAATCCTCGTTGCGGAACAGGGTGGAGGTCTCGCCCAGGCGCATGGGCAGGTCGCGGTAAGACCGCTGCCGGTTCAGATACACCTGATACTGGAACGGGCAGGTCATAGGCCGCAGCGCGAAGCACTCCTTGGTTTCGTCGTGGGGATCGCCCATGACGAACATGCCGTCCAGATAGTGGTCCCAGTGGCCGGAAATCTTATAAAGCTCCCGCTTGGCCATGAGGGGCGTCTTGGTCAGCAGGTAGCCCCGCTTCTGCTCAACATCCTCCACCCAGCGCTGCAAAAGCTGAATGACCCGGGCGCCCTTGGGCAGCAGAATGGGCAGCCCCTGACCGATATAGTCCACCGTGGTGAAATACTCCAGGTCGCGCCCCAGCTTGTTGTGGTCGCGCTTGAGGGCCTCCTCCCGCTGCTTCAGGTACTCGTCCAGCTCCTCCTTCTTGGGGAAGGCCACGGCGTAGATACGCTGGAGCATCTTGCGGTTGGAGTCGCCCCGCCAGTAAGCGCCGCAGCACTGGGTCAGCTTGATGGCGTTGCCCTTGATGCGGCCGGTGGAGTCCAGGTGGGGGCCTGCGCACAGGTCCACGAACTCGCCCTGCTTATAAAAAGAGATGTGCGCGTCGGCGGGCAAGTCGTTGATAAGCTCCACTTTATAGGGCTCGTCCTTCTCCTGCATATAGGCAATGGCCTCCTCACGGGGCAGCTCAAAGCGCTCCAGCTTCAGCTTTTCCTTGCAGATCTTGCGCATCTCCGCCTCCAGGGCGTCCAGATGCTCCTGTGTGAAGTTGAAGGGAGCGTCAAAGTCGTAGTAAAAGCCGCCCTCGATGCTGGGGCCGATGGCCAGCTTCACCTCGGGATACAGCCGCTTCACGGCCTGAGCCAGCACATGGGAGCAGGTGTGCCAATAAGTGCGCCGGTAATCCTTGTTTTCAAAGGTGTAGATGTTTTCTTCGCTCATGTTCATGTCCTCCTTTTTTTGGGGTGACAAAAAACCTCACCCCTGACAAAATTCAGGGGTGAGGTAAAAATCTTTTACTCCACGGTTCCACCCTGCTTACGGAAAAATTTCCGTCGCTCGTGTTCTCTGTAACGGGAGCACCCGTTCTGCTCGTCGCAGACAGCTCAGGAGTGGTACCGACCTCGCTTCACCGCAGGACGCTTTCAGCCGCGGCGTCCCTCTCTTTTGCGGCAGGGGAAAGATCTCTTCTCCGTCATAGCATTTTTTAGATTAAAGCATATTATAAGCCCCTTTTCCCGTCTTGTCAACGGATAATCTTCAAAATTTCTTCCGCTCTGTCCACCACCGTGACCTTGGGGTCGATGGAAAGCAGTTTCTCCCTGCCCCGAAACCCCCAGCTCACGCCGATATAGTCCATGCCGCAGTTCCGCGCCGTCTGAATGTCCACCTCGCTGTCGCCCACATATACGGTGTTCTCCCGCTTGCCGCCCATTTCCTTCAGCGCGTGATACACCATCTCCGGTGCAGGCTTGGGTGGCAGGTCGTCCCGCTGTCCGAAGGCCGGCACGTCGGGGAAGAATTTCTCCGCCAGCGTCCTCGTGGTTTCCTCCGGCTTGTTGGACACGATGCCCGCCTGTATTCCCGCCTTTTTCAGCGCCGCCAGCAGCTCCGGCACGCCGTCGTAGGGGCGGGTCTTTATACAGTTGTGTGCCTGGTACCAGGCCTTATATTCCGTCAGCAGGGCCGAAAATTCCTCCTCCCCCACCGTATCCGGCAGGGCCCGGCGCAAAAGCATGGCCGCACCGTTTCCCAGAAAGGCGCGCACCTCCTCCAGCGTCCGTTCGCAGTAGCCATGCGCCCGCAGCACATGGTTCACGGAGTCCTTCAGATCCTCCAGCGTGTCCAGCAGCGTCCCGTCCAGATCAAAGAGCACCGTGCGCACCCGCTTTTTGCTTTTGTGAAACGCCGACAGATGCGGCAGCAGAATGCTCCCCAGAATCAGCACGATGCCCACACAGCCCAGCGCCGTCACCCGCTCGCGGAGCAGTATGGCTCCGAAAATGGCGGCAAAGGCCGGACTCAGGGCGCAGAAAAGGCTCGCTCGGTTGGCGTCGATGCGGCTCTGCGCCACGGGCTGCAGGGTGTAGCCGAACCCCGTGCACACCACCGCCAGCGCCGCGATGATCCCCCACTCGCTGCCGGTCTGGGGCAGCCTCGGCATTTCAAAGATAAAGGAGGCGATGAGGGCATACAGCCCCAGAAAGCCCACCTCCAGCACGCCCAGCGTGAAGCTGTCTGCCCGGTGGCTGGTGCGGTCGATGGTGATGATGCCCACGGCATAGAGAAAGGCCGACAGCAGGGCAATGCACTCGCCGGTTCCCGGCCGGAACTGCCCGCCCTCCATGGTCAGCAGCGCCACGCCGCATATGGCCACGGCGGCGCACAGCAGGCTCATGGCCTTGGGCAGTCTGCGGTGGATGGCCGATTCCAGCAGCGGCACGATGATAATGGCCAGATTCTCCAGCAGCGACACCGTGCCGGAGTTCACCGTCTTCAGCGACAGCATCTCGCAGCTCATCACCATAAAAAAGATGAATCCCACCAGTGCGCCGCCCGCCACCGTCCGGCGATCCAGATGCCGTACCACTTTTTTCCCGAACAGCGCCGCCAAAAGCACAAAGGCCAGCAAAAACCGCACCGCCAGCAGGTTAAAGGCGCTCATGGTGCCCAGTCCCAATTTGTTGAATACGAAGGAGGTGCTGCGTGCGATGATGACCGACGCCATCAGCACCTCCGCTTTTCTCTCTGACATGGAGCTTCCCTTCTTTACAGCTTCACAATGTATTTCCCGTCAAACAGCACCTTAAAGGGTCGGCAGGGGCATTTATCTCCCTTGCAGCCTTCCTCCTTGGCATGGGGGCAGTCCCTGTCGCAGTATTCCTGGCAGGTCGCCTGCAAGGCTCGCAAGGCCATGGCGCAGGACACGGAGTATACCTTGTCCCTTTTCCCGAATCTTGCCCCGCTCTGCGTCTGCTTTTTCAGCCGCTTCCCGATCTCCGCCTTCAGCTTTGCAATGCTTCCTGCGGGGATCTCCTCTCCGGCCAGCACCTCCGACTCCTCCGGCAGCAGGTTTTCCGTCATGGAATTGGAATTGCGCAGCCGGCTCACGCCCACGAATTCCGCCTTGCCGCCCTTTTTGAGCCATCGGAAATAGCCGGTGATGCGGGTGTCCAGATTCTTGTAAAATTTCCGGTCGCTGATGCCCCGCATGCCCACGGATTCCTCCCAAAGCTCTCGCTCCATGCCCCGCCGCACGGCCTTGCGCAGGCCGTTTTTGTCCGGATCATGCAGATATTTCCTGCAATCGCCCCAGTTGGCCGATCCGCTGCCGCTGGCCACCAGCTGTCCCGTGCTGCACTGGGCCAGATGGTTCTGCCGCCACAGGATGATGGTGTCGTTTTCCTTGATGCAAAGGGTAGTGACCCCCGGCTCGTTGGCCATGGCGCACTCCCCCGTAGCCCGCAGGCGGCGCTCCTCTCCCTCCGCCGTGAACGGCAGCCACCCCGCCTCCAGCGCGCTGGCCATCACCTCTTTGTCGCGGTTCCGTGTGAGCACCTGCCCGGGGATAATATTGGTGAGATAGGAGTCAAAATAGCAGGTCTTGTGGATCTTTACCGCCTCCACCGGCTTCGTCGGATCCGCCGACGGGGTCGGGTCGCTGCTCAGGCCGTATTTTGCCTCGTTATAAAACTGCTTGCCGCTGTACATGGCCTTGCGGTGGTTGTGCCGCAGGAATTTGCTGTATGTCGCTTCCCAGTTTTCCTTCTTTCTGATGTGAGTGCCGAGCCGCTTTTCGTATTCTTTGTCCCGCCGGATGTCAATGGGCGTGTCGCTGCGCAGGAGCTTGTCTATCTTCTCGCTGAAGAACACCGGCTCCGTTTCCTTGTCGCCCATGCGCAGATCCAGCCGCTGCCAGTCCCCGTTCGGCACATCCACGTCCTTGAAAAAGTCCTTGTCGATCTCGTCGGTGGTAAAGCGGTCTTCATAGTGTGTCGCCAGATTCAGCACCTTCACCACCCCCGACAGGATAAACGCCGCAATGTAGAGCACCCTGTCCCATACGCTGTCGCTGAACAGGCTCCGAATATCCCCCACGAATCCCACCAGCGAGTATATGAGCAGCGCCAGGGCAATAACAGAGAACGGGTTGATCCGCCGGAACGCCGTGTAGAAAAAGTAATCCACCTTGTTGGCCACAGGCACATACAGCGGGTGCATCCGCTGGGTCTTGTTCCCCAAAAAGCTCATGTGCTTTCCTCTCTCTTTCTATCTCTGTTCTATCTCCGCAGCAGCCGCCGTGGTGTCGTCCCGCAGCTTAAAGCGCGGCACCCGAAGCATCTCTCTGTCCTGCTCCTGCATATCATACAGCCTGTCCAGCAGCGCCTGCGCCCCCTGCTCCATGACCTGCCGGTGCAGCGCCGCCCCGTCCCATTGGGGCACGAACTGCATGAGCTGGGCAAAGCCGTCGGAGTAAGCGCATATCGAGCGGCACTCCCCCGCCGGCAGCTCCGCCGTCCTTGCGTGGGCAATGCCCGCCCCCGTGGGATCCAGCACCCAGTAGCCGTCCGGTCTGTTGTGCATTGCCCGATGTTTTTGCAAAATGGGCGTCGCCCAGCGCCGCGCCTCCTCCATGGTGCAGCCCGTCTGCTCCCTGTGCGCTGTCATCTGCTCCAGCGCCGCTTCGTCCAGCCGCGCCAAAAACCGCTCCCGCCACACGAGGACGCTTCCGTCCGCCCTTTCCAGCGACGCGCCGCAGTCGCCCAGCTGAAACAGCTCCACCTTATCTCCTCGGCAGCGCCATATAGCGGCGGAGGCCGTGGGCATCGCCTCTTTCGGCCCCGTCCACCAGTGCAAAACGCGCTCCATCGCGCCGCGTACAAGGTCGGAGAGGGTGCCTTTTTCATTTGCCAGCATCTCCCGCAGCAGCCCCGCCGTCTGCAGGGCGAACCATCGCGCGTCGCTCTGCGTGTCCATGTAGTTCCTGCCCGAAAGGTTCGTGGCACCGTCAATGACGAACAGGAAATCCTCTCCCGCTCCCACGGCGTCCTCGTTGACCCGCAGTCCTGCGCGGGTCACGGTCTGTATGCTCCGCAGCATCCCTCTCACCCCCTTTTTTTCGATACACGGTCATTATATACTACGCCCCGCCGCAAAGTAAAGCCCAAATATTGCGGTGCCCCCGTTTCTGTGCTATACTTGAAAAAAACACAAAGAGGTGCTCTATGGAAGCCGTTTTGAAATATTTCAGTTCTTCCCGTTTTATAATCAGCCTGTGCATTGCAATAGCCGCTCTGGTGGTCTGGCTGCTGGTGCGCCAGATCATCCACCGCTTCGCGGACAGGATCACCTCCGCCGGCACCCTCTCCGGCCGCCGTCAGACCTATCTGGCGCTGTCTTTGAACATCGTGCGGGGTCTTCTGGTGCTGGCGGCGCTGATATTGATTCTGCAAATTCACGGGGTGAATGTGTCCTCGCTGGTGGCCGGCCTCGGCATCGTGGGCGCCATTGTGGGTCTTGCGCTGCAGGATATGCTCAAGGACATGATCATGGGCTGCAACATCCTCACGGGGGAATATTTCGCCGTGGGCGATGTGGTAAAATATGGCGCTCTCACCGGCGAAGTGGTGCAGTTTTCTTTGCGCTCCACCAAAATTCGGGAGCTGGCGACAAACAACATCGTCACCGTTTCCAACCGGAACATTCTGGAAATTACCAAGGCCAGCAACGAACTTTTTCTCACCGTTCCCACGGCTTACGAGGCCGATCCCGCGGAAATGGAAACTTTTTTGACCCGATTGGCGCAGGAGGCGGAGGGTCTGGAGGGCGTAGAAAAATGCAGTATGCTGGGGCTTACAACGCTCAACGACTACTCCGTGGATTACCTGCTGGGCATCGTGGCGCCGCCCGCCATACACAACGCCGTGCGGCGGCGGGTCTTTGGGCTGATCCGGCACCGTTTTGCGGAAAACGGCTACGTTATCCCCTACCCCCAGATGGACATTCACACGGAAAAATGATCCCTAAAACCCATTCCCATGGCGGACAGGATATAGGAAATCCTATAGGAAATCCTATAGGATATCATATAGGAAAAAGCAGCCTTTCGGCTGCTTTTTTTGCTATTTTGTCGTCAGCAGGGCGGCGGCAGCCGCCTGCCCCACCCGACGCAGAGATTCCTCCGGCAGGAAAAGCTCCATCTCCTCTCCTGCCCTTCTCAGCTCCGTCCGGCACGCTTCCACCAGACGCTCGCCGCCCGCGCCGCTGATGACCCGACCCAGCAGCAGCACATTCCGGCAGCCCAGCAGCCGCCGATACCACGGCAGGGTCAAACCCAGCATACGCCCCAGCTCGGAAAAAACGCCCAGCGCCCGCTCGTCGCCCTTTTGCACCAGAGCCTGCACCCAGCGGAGCATCTCCGCCGGCGTATCCCCCTGCGGGGCAAGGCCGCTTTGGCCGGCAAGCCGCAGGACGCCCTCCTGAGAGAAATACCGCTCGCCCACGCCGCTGTCCCCCGACCAGGGATCCACAGGGGCCTGGGCGCTTACGTCCACCGGCAAAAACGCCAGTTCATTGAGTCGGCCGGTGATATGCCCGTTTTCATCTACATAGCCGCCGGCCTCGCTGGTGCCCATGGCGATGCCCAGCAGCTCCTGCCGCCCCAGCGCTATAGAGCCGGCCAGCGCCGCCACGTCGCCATCGTTGCACACGGTGCAGGGGACGGCGCCGAAGACGTCCCGCGCCGCACGCTGCAGAATATCCCGTCCGCAGCGGTCAAACTCCGCCGCAGGCACATTCATAAAAAGACCCGAACGGCGAATCTCGCCGTCCATGACCACGCCGGCGGTGGAAAAGCCCACGGCGTCTACTCGGGGCAGATGCTTTGCAGCCGAGCGCAGCGCCGCCGTGATATGCGCATAATGATAGCGCAGGTCGCAGGCCGACTTGGGCTGCCAGAGCACCTCCTCGGTGTAGACCGTTTCCCCGTCTATCACCGCCGCGGCCTTGCGGTCGCTGCCGCCCAAGTCGATGCCCACGCGGCAGCCCCGATTCTCCGCTGACACGGAGGACGCGGCCTCGCAGGCCGGCGGCAGTTCCCGACTCAGCATCACGGAAAAGGGACGGCCGTAGACACCGGACATAAAGCTCCGGTCAAACGCCCGCGCTCCCTGCGGACTGTACGCTGCCCGCAGCCAGCGGAAGACGGCCTCGTCCTCCGTCACAAGGCCGCAGCCGCCCTGCAGCCACAGCGCCGTTTTCACAAGGAGCAGGGCATACCGCTCGTCGGCAGGCTGCATCGCCTCGGCGCTGTGCAGCCGAAGGGACAGGCGGGTGCAGCCGGACGGGCGCAGAACGGCCACGTAGGCGGTGCGATCCGCCGTTTTTTCATGCACCCGAACGAGGGCGTAAATAGGGGAAAAATCAGTCGCCATCGGTGATGACGCCGGTGAGGTCTACGCTCTTGCCGTCGCGCCACAGGCGCTCCAAGCCGTAAAATTCCCGCGCCTCGCCGTTAAAAACATGGACGGCGAGGCAGCCGTAATCCAGCAGCACCCAGGTGCCGCCCCGATAGCCCTCCCGATGCAGCGGCTCCTCGCCGGCCTGCTCGGCCAGCGCCTTTTCCACACTGTCCACCAGAGCGTTGATCTGGGTATTGGACGAGCCGGTGGCCAGCACAAAATAATCTGCCAGCGTGGTCAGGTCGGCGATCTCCAGCACCTGGATCTCCCGTCCCTTTTTATCGGACAATGCCTTGGCGGCCAGCAAGGCCAGCTCTTTGGGGGTTTTCGTCATGATTCTGTTCCTCCGATCTCTTTTGTGATATACTCCAGAGCCTCCTGCGTATGGGGGTGCACGGGGCTGCCGTAGCCGTGCAGCTCCCGAATGGAATCCCGCAGGGCTTCATACAGGCCGCGGTTCAGATCCGCATGCACCGCGCGGCGCAGCTCCTCCACCCCGGGGAAGCTGCGGCTTGGCTCTATATAGTCCGCTAAGTAAATGATCTTTTCCAGCAGGGTCATGGCGGCCTTGCCGGTGGTGTGGTAGTAGATGGCGTCATATATTTCCTGCGAAACGCCGAAGCGGTCCTTCGCTACCGCCGCGCCGGTCTTGGAGTGCAGGAGCTTCAGGCTCGTTTGCTCCAGCTCGTCCAGCGCAAGGCCGTAGTGGGCGCACAGGGACAGCTGCTGCTCCATGTCTAGCTTCTTGGTGCAGTCGTGAAGCAGCGCCGCTATGCGGGCGCTTGTCACATCCGCCCCGTATTTCTCCGCCAGAAACGCCGCCTCCTGCTCCGTGCCCAGCACATGGGGCATCCGCTTAGGCTTGAGGTAGCTCAGGGCAATGGGGCGCAGCTCCTCCGGCGAAAGGCGCTTTAGATCCGTTTTCGTGCCGTAAAGCCCTTTGCGGAGAATGTAGCCATAGACCGGCTCCGTGAGATGCTCTCTCCCCTGCCCACGGGACAGCCGCTCCCGCAGCTCCGTGGAGGAGATCTCCACCACATGGGGATTGCGCACCACGGTGATGCGGGCGCCATAGGTCTGCTCCAGCTTTATCTTCTGCCGGCCAAAGACCGCCGACTCGTCCTCCCTCCGGCGGCTGAACACCGCCAGCGTCGCCAGACGGCAGATCTCCGCCGGACGGCTCCACGTTTCAAAGGACAGAAACATATCCGACCCCATGAGCAGAAACAGCTCGTCCGCCGGATACGCGCGGCGCAGAGCCAACAGGGTGTCGCAGGTGTAGCTGGCGCCCTGACGGCGCAGCTCCATGTCGGACACCTCCGCCGAAACAGGCAGATCCCCCGTGCACAGGCGCACCATCTCCAGCCGGTCCTCTCCGCCGGCGCTGCCGGCGGGCAGAGGCTTATGGGGCGGAATGGCATCCGGTATCAGCAGAAGCTTATCAAGCCCCAGCTGCTCCGCCGCTGCCGAAGCCGCCGACAGGTGCCCCCGATGGATGGGGTTGAAGGTGCCGCCGTATACGCCTATTTTCATGGTCACACGCTGCGGCGGGGCGCCTTGACCAGCTCGATCCGGCGCTTTGTCTTGTCGTGCTGCATGCGGTAGAGGACGAATTTATTGCCGATGACCTGCACCACCTCGCTGCGGGTGCGGGTCTTCAGCTCCTCCGCCGCCTCGCGGGCGGTGAGCATGGAATTCTCCAGCACCTTACCCTTGATCAGCTCACGAGCCTCCAGAGCGTCGTCCGCCTGCTTCACGAGATTGTCGCTGATGCCGTCTTTGCCTATGTGAATGATGGTGTCCAGCGTGGAGGCCAGGCTCCGGAGCTGGGCACGCTGCTTGCTTGTCAGTTCCATATCAGTGTTTCTCCAAATAGTTTTTTAATTCCGCCGCAAAGGCGCGCAGGGCGTTGCCCCGATGGCTGACGGCGTTCTTTTCCTCGGCGGTCATCTGGGCAAAGGTCTTGCGCAGAGGGGGATAGAGGAACACCGGATCATAGCCGAAGCCCCCGTCGCCCAGAGGGGCATAGGCGATGGTGCCGGAGCACTCGCCCTGCGCCGTAAGCTCCGTGCCGTCGGGGAAGACGCAGACCACGGAGGTGTGAAAGTGCGCCGCACGGGTCATAGAGCCGCGCATATTCTGCAGCAGCAGGCGGCAGCGGGCGGCGTCGTCTTCCAGGCCGCCGTAGCGGGCGGAATAGACTCCCGGGGCGCCGTTCAGCGCGTCCACGCACAGGCCGGAATCGTCGGCAATGGCCGGCAGGCCGCCGGCCTCCATGACGGCGCGCGCCTTGATGCGGGCATTATCCAAAAAGGTCTCGCCGGTCTCCTCCGGCTCCAAATCAAGCCCCAGCTCGGACTGGAGCACCACCTCCACCCCCAGCTCGCCTAAGATTTTCTGCATTTCTGCCAGCTTTCCCTTATTGTGGGACGCCAATACAAATTTCATGAAGCCGCCTCCTTTATCCGTTCAGAACCTGACGCTGCTTTTCCATAAGCTCGGCAATGCCCTTGGCACACAGGCGCACCAGCTCCTGCTGCTCGCTCAGCGTAAAGCTGCGACCCTCGCCGGTGCCCTGCAGCTCGATCAGCTCGCCCTTTTCATTCATGACACAGTTCAGATCCACCTGGGCACGGCTGTCCTCGCTGTAGGGCAGATCCAGCAGGAGAGCGTCATCCACGATGCCGGCGCTCACCGCTGCGACCTGATGCACGATGGGGTCGCGCTTCACTTTGCCCTCGGCCAGCAGCTTCCGGCAGGCCAAGGCCAGCGCCACGAAGCCGCCGGTGACGGAGGCGGTGCGGGTGCCGCCGTCGCCTTGCAGGACATCGCAGTCGATGGTGATGGTGCGCTCTCCCAGCGCCGACATGTCCACCGCCGCCCGAAGGCTGCGGCCGATGAGGCGCTGAATTTCGGCGCTGCGACCGGAGAGCTTCAGCTTGTCCACGTCGCGGCAGGAGCGCTGGCGGTTGGCGCGGGGGAGCATGGAATACTCCGCCGTGACCCAGCCGTGACCCTCCGCCACATGGGGCGGGGTCTTCTCCTCCGCGGAAGCGTTGCACAGCACCACCGTGTCGCCGCAGCGGATGAGCACGCTGCCCTCGGCAAATTTTACATAGTCCTTCGTCAACTCCACGGGGCGGAGCTGGTCAAAGGCACGTCCGTCTGCTCTGGTCATAGTCTTTTCTCCTATTTTTATACCGATACAGTATTATAACTAAAACAAATCGTTGACGAATTCCTCGGGGTCGAAGGGTTTGAGGTCGTCGACGCCCTCGCCCACGCCCACAAATTTCACCGGCACGCCCAGCTCACGGGCGATAGCGATGACGATGCCGCCCTTGGCCGTGCCGTCCAGCTTGGTGAGGACGATGCCCGTGAGGCCTGCCGTTTCCTTGAAGCTGCGCGCCTGAATGAGGCCGTTCTGGCCGGTGGTGGCGTCCAGCACCAGCAGAGTTTCCCGGCCAGCATCGGGCAGCTCACGGTCGATGATCTTGCGGAGCTTGGCCAGCTCGTTCATGAGGTTCTGCTTATTATGCAGGCGGCCGGCGGTGTCGCACAGGACAACATCTATGTTTCTCGCCTTGGCGGCCTGCAGAGCGTCGAACAGCACAGCGCCGGGGTCAGCTCCCTCATGCTGGCGCACGATGGGCACCTCCGCACGCTTTGCCCAGATCTCCAGCTGGTCGGCAGCGGCGGCGCGGAACGTATCGCCGGCGCAGAGAAGCACTTTTTTGCCCTCGGCCTTGAGGCGCTTGGCCAGCTTGCCGATGGAGGTGGTCTTGCCCACGCCGTTGACGCCGATGACAAGGATCACCGTGGGGCTTTTGGAGGTGTCGAGGGCGGCGCTGCCCACGGACATCTTCTGCAGCAGGATCTTGCGAAGCTCCGCCTTCACCTGCTCCGGATCCTTCATATCATAGCTGAAAACGGCGTTGCGCAGGGAATTTACCGCCTCGGTGGCGATGCCTACGCCCACGTCGGCCAGAATGAGGGACTCCTCCAGGCCGTCAAAAAAGTCGTCGTCCAGCTTTTCCCAGTTCACATCGCCGAACCAGGCCTGCTTGAGCTTGCTGAAAATGCCCATGTTGCTGCCTCCTTACTTGATCTTCATTTCCTTGCTGAGTTCGTTGAGGTTGGCGGTGAGCACCGTGGAAACGCCGCGCTCCTGCATGGTGATGCCGTAGAGCACGTCCGCCTCCTCCATGGTGCCGCGGCGGTGGGTGATGACGATGAACTGGGTCTTGCCGGCGATGCGCCGCATATAGCGGGCGTAGCGCACTACGTTGGACTCGTCCAGCGCCGCCTCGATCTCGTCCATCACGCAGAACGGCGTGGGATGCACCTTCAAAATGGCGAAATACAGGGCGATGGCCACGAAGGCCTTCTCGCCGCCGGAGAGCAGGGACAGGGTCTTGAGCTGCTTGCCGGGGGGCTGCGCCTTGATCTCGATACCGCAGCGGAGGATGTCGTTTTCGTCCTCCAGCTCCAACGTGGCGCGGCCGCCGCCGAACAGCTCCAGAAACGTCTCCTGGAAACTCTGCTTCAGAATTTCGAACTGCGTGGCGAAGATCTCAGTCATCTGCTTGGTGATCTCCTCGATGATGCCGGCCAGCTCCTCCTTGGCCTTCTCCACGTCGTTGCGCTGGTCGGAGAGGTAGGTATAGCGGGTGTTCACCCGATCGAACTCCTCGATGGCGCCGATGTTGATGGGGCCGAGGCTCTTGATCTCCCGATTCAGCTCCGCGATGCGGCGGGTGGCCTTGGGGATGCTCTCCAGCTCCACGCGGAGGGTCTGGGCATCGCTGTGGCTCAGCTCGTAACGCTCCCAGAGCTTATCCAGAATTTGCTTTTCCTCTATGGCGCTGCCGTTTAATTTGCCCTCCAGACGAGTGACTTCGCGCTCGCAGCTGAGGAGGGTGTCGTTGCAGGTGCGGCTGAGGCGGTCGGTCTGGCTGCGCTGCGTTTCCAGCGCCAGCTTCTCCTCCGAGAGCTTCCGGAGCGCCGCGCGCTGCTCCTCGATGCCGCTGCGCAGGGTCTGCGCCTGCTGCAGCTGCCGCTGCTCCTCCGCCTGCGCCTGCTCCATGGCCTGCTGCATTTGGCGGCGGAGGGTCTCCCGATCGGTGTGCTCGCCCTCCAGACTCTCGCGGAGCCGAGCAAGATCCTCCATGCTGCGGCGGGCGCTCTCGCCCTCGGCGGAAAGCGCCGCCTGTCGGGTCTTCGTCTGCGTCAGCGCGTCGGTCAGCTCGGTGACGGCCTGCCGGCAGTCGGCCTGCTCCTGCTGCAGCTTTTCCATTTCCCCGCGAAGCTTCTCCGCCTGCGCCTCATGGCCGGCAATGGTACTGCGGAGCGTTTCCATGCGGCCGGCGTCGGCCGACGTACGCTTTTGCAGGTTCTCCCGCTGCAGGCGCAGACTCTCGGACTGAGCCGCCAGACTCTCCAGCAGAATGTCGAAGTGGTTCTTGCGTCCCTCAAGCGTCAGCACCCGATCATTGGCCTGCCGCTGCTGCTCCTTGGCCACCTCCAGCTCATACTGCGCCTTTTGCAGCTCCCGGGTGGCGCTGTCGGCCAGGAGGGCGGCGTCCTGCAGCTGAGCTTGGATCTTCTTGCGGCTCTTTTCCAGCTGCTCCAGCTCGCCGGAGCGGGAGAGGATGCCGGCATTGCGGTTGACGCTGCCGCCGGTCATGGAGCCGCCGGCGTTGATGACCTGCCCGTCCAGCGTGACGATGCGGAAGCGGTTGTCGTGGCGCTTGGCCATTTGGATGCCGCAGTCCAGATCCTCCACCACCACCGTGGTGCCCAGAAGATTCTCTACAACGGCGCTGTATTTTTCTTCATAACGCACAAGCTCCGAGGCGACGCCCACGAAGCCGTACTCATTTTCCAGCCCGTTTTCCCGCAGACTGCGGCCGCGGATGGTGTCCAGCGGCAGGAAGGTGGCGCGGCCGCCGTCCCGCTGCTTCAGAAGACCGATGGCGTTCTTGCCGTCGTTCTTCGTGTCAACGATAATATGCTGCAAGGCGCCGCCCAGCGCGATCTCAATGGCCACGCTGCACTCTTTATCTGCGTGGATCAGGTTGCCAACGGGGCCGTGAACGCCGGAGAGCGTCCGCGCCTCGGCGGCACGCATGACGATCTTCACCGCCTTGGAAAAGCCCTCGTACTCCTTTTCCATTTCGCTGAGCAGGCGGATGCGGTCGGACAGGGTCTTCTCCTGCAGGGAAAGCCGGTTTTTCTGCTCCGTGCTCTCCTGCGCCCGCCTCTGACGGCCTTCCATTTTCAGGCTGTGGCCGCCGATGATATTGGACGCCGCCTGCTCCTCCTCGCGGGCTGCGCGCAGCTCCGCTTCGTTATCCGCCGCTTCCTTTTGGGCATTTGCCAGCTTTTCCTCGTTCTGCGCCAGCTCCTCCGTCAGCTCACGGGTGCGCCTTTCGATCTCGTCCGCTCCGGCGGTGATGGCGGACAGCTCCGCCTGCGTCTGCGCCGCGCCGGCTATTTCACGCGCCTCCTGCCGGCGCAGCTCCTCCAGCTGGGCGGCGACGGCCTCGCCGCTGCCGGCGCCGGCCTGCATCTGCGCAAAAAGGGTCTTCGCCTCCGCTTCCAGCGTCTGAGCAGCGGCGTTGATCTCCTCCGTGCGGCGGGAGAGAGCCTCCATCTGCTCCTGCAGGGACTCCGTGCGGCTGCGGCTCTCGCTCATCTCGCGCTCCATGCGCCCGATGGTATCGGCGTGGTGCTGCGCCGTGGTGCGCGCCACGGCGGCGGCAGACTCATGCTCGCCGATGGCGCTCTCCAGCGCCGACACCTGCCCGCGCCGCTCCTCGGCGGCACAGTCGTTCTCGTGCATTAAACGGGCGCATTCCTCCGCGCGGGCGTATACCTCGTCCAGCTCCGCCTGCGCCTTTTTCTGGTCGGCCTGCGCCGTTTCAAAATCCGTTTGCAGCTTTAAGCGGTCGGCCTTCAGCTTTTGCAGATTTTCCAGCCACACGCTTATTTCCAGCGTGCGCAGCTCGTCGTGGAGCACCAGATAGCGCTTCGCCGTTTCCGCCTGCTTGCGCAAAGGCTCCACCTGCAGCTCAAGCTCGGCGATCTTATCATTGATGCGCACCAGATTTTCCTCCGTGCGCTGGAGCTTGCGCTCGGACTCCTCCTTGCGGTGGCGGTACTTGCTGATGCCCGCCGCCTCCTCGAAGACCTCGCGGCGGTCGTCGCTGCGGACGGAGAGGATCTCGTCGATCTTGCCCTGACCGATGATGGAATAGCCCTCACGACCCATGCCGGTGTCCATGAAAAGCTCGTTGACGTCCTTCAGGCGGACGGACTGGCGATTGATATAGTATTCCGACTCGCCGCTGCGGTAATAGCGGCGGGTCACCGCCACCTCCGCCTCGTCGCGGTTGAAGATGTGCTCGGTGTTGTCGATCACCAGCGTCACCTGCGCAAAGCCCATCTGGCGGCGCTTTTCGGTGCCGCCGAATATGACATCCTCCATCTTGGCGCCGCGAAGCTGACGGCTGTTCTGCTCGCCCATGACCCAGCGGATGGCGTCGGAGATGTTGGACTTGCCGGAGCCGTTGGGGCCGACGATAGCGGTGATGTCCTCGCCGAAATTCAGCACCGTTTTATCGGGAAAAGACTTGAAGCCCTGAATTTCCAAAGCCTTTAAGTACACGCACTTCACCTCACTACTCAAAAATGGCATACTTTAACTAAATAAGTGTAGCAGAAAGCGGGTGGATTTTCAAGACCAAAATAAATACGCCCAAACATGGAAAAAAAGCCACACTTGATTTTTCCTGTCCGTGTGGAAATATAACAAGAGTGCTGCGACAAGCGGTTGGCTCTGATAAGCTGCAGATTCATAATAAAGCTATGAAAACCGCCACTTGGCAGAGTGGCGGTTTTTGTGGTTTTTTACTGCTTATTAAAAAACGGACGGAGGGACATTGCAAGGTTCCCTCCGTCCGTTTTATTTACTCTTTTCCCGCCGACAGGGCCCGGGTGGCGTTGAGGACGGCCAGCACCATGACGCCTACGTCGGCGCCGATGGCCAGCCACATGTTGGCGATGCCCATGGCGCCCAGCACCAGGCACACCGCCTTCACCGCCAGCGCGAAAACGATGTTCTCGTACACGATGCGCAGCGTCCGGCGGGAGATGCGCATCGCCAGAGCGATCTTGGCGGGGTCGTCGTCCATGAGCACCACGTCTGCCGCTTCGATGGCGGCGTCGCTGCCCAGCGCGCCCATGGCGATGCCGATGTCGGCGCGAGCCAGCACGGGGGCATCGTTGATGCCGTCGCCTACGAAGGCCAGCAGGCGGCCGTCCTTCCGCTCCGCCAGCAGACGCTCCACCCACTGCACCTTGTCGGCGGGCAGCAGCTGGCTGTGCATCTCGTCCACGCCCAAGCTGTCCGCCACCTGACGGGCGGCAGCCTCGGCGTCACCGGTGAGCATCACCGTTTTGGCCACGCCCTCGGCCTTCAGCCCGCGGATGGCCGCCTGGGCATGCTCCTTTACCACGTCGCCCAGCAGGATCCAGCCGGCATAGGCGCCGTCCACGGCCACGAAGACCACGGTGCCCGCCTGCTGCGGCTGCACGGGGGCAAGCCCCAGCTTCTCCATGAGCCGGCGGTTGCCCACGGCCACGGTATGACCATCCACCTTGGCGGTAAGGCCGTAGCCGCCCAGCTCCTCCACGTCCGTCACCTGCTCGGCGTCGACTTCGCCGCCCCACGCGGCCTTCAGGCTCTGGCTAATGGGGTGATTGGAGTAGCACTCCGCCCGAGCCGCCCAGCCCAGCAGGGTCTGCCCGTCCATGCCTGCGGGCTGAGCCTCCAGTACCTGAAAGACGCCCTTGGTCAGGGTGCCGGTCTTGTCAAACACGACGCAGTCCGTCTTGGCCAGCGCCTCCAGATAGTTGCTGCCCTTGACCAGAATGCCCTTGGCGGAGGCGCCGCCGATGCCGCCGAAGAAGCTCAGGGGAATGCTGATGACCAGCGCGCAGGGGCAGCTGATGACCAGGAACGTCAGGGCACGGTTGACCCAGTCGCCCCACATAGGCGCGCTGCCCATGACCAGCCGCACCAGCGGCGGCAGCACAGCCAGCGCCAGCGCCGCGCCGCACACGGCAGGAGTATAGACACGGGCGAATTTGGTGATAAAGTTCTCCGCTTTGGCCTTTTTCATGCTGGAATTTTCCACCAGATCGAGGATCTTGGCCACGGTGGAGTCGCCGAACTCCTTGGTGGTGCGGATGTGCAGCAGGCCGCTGAGGTTCACGCAGCCGGAGAGCACCTCGTCCCCGACCTTAACCTGACGGGGCAGGCTCTCGCCGGTGAGGGCGCTGGTGTTCACGGCGGACTCGCCCTCCGTCACCACGCCGTCAATGGGGATGCGCTCGCCGGGCTGCACCACGATGACGGTGCCCACCTCCACGTCGTCGGGATCCACCTTTTCAAGTGCGCCGTCCTGCTCGATATTGGCATAGTCGGGGCGGATGTCCATGAGGTCGGAGATGCTGCGGCGGCTCTTGCCCACGGCGTAGCTCTGGAACAGCTCACCCACCTGATAGAACACCATAACAGCGCAGCCCTCGCGCCAGTCGCCCAAGGCCATGGCGCCCACGGTGGCCACGGCCATGAGGAAGTTCTCGTCAAACACCTGCCCGCAGAAAATGCCCTTCACGGCCTTGAGCAAAATGTCATAGCCGATGATGAAATACGGGATGAGGTACAGCACGCCCTCCAGCCTGCCGGTGAGGGGCGAGAGACAGATGGCCGCCACCAGCACCGCCGACACGAGAATGCGGATGAAGTTGGTTTTCTGCTTCTTTGTCACGGCGTTTACGCCTCCTTACTGTGTTTGCAAATCTAACGGCCTTTTATCGGTAAAAATTGCGTAGGGGCGACCCTTGCGGCCGCCCGCCACGCTGACTAAGCGGAATATGACCGGGGTATTACGGATTGCCACAGCCAGTCTGCGGACTGGCTTCGCAATGACATGAGATCTTTCGCCGGTTACAGGAATATCTCGCAGTCGTCCTCGACTTTCTTGCAGTTTTTCAGCACCTGCTGCATCACGGCGTCCACGTCGGCGCCGTCTGTGAACTCCACCTTCATTTTCTGGGTCATGAAGCTGACGGTGGCGGCGGCCACGCCCTCGGTCTTTTGGGCGGCCAGCTCCATCTTATCGGCGCAGGCGGCGCAGTCTACTTCGATCTTGTAAGTCTTTTTCATAATAAAGGGTCTCCTTTCCTCAGTCGCCTAAATGCTCCATACCCAGCTTCAGAATGGAGCGGACATGGTCGTCATCCAGGGCGTAAAACACGGTCTTGCCCTCGCGGCGGAACTTCACCAGCTTGTTGTTTTTCAGGATGCGGAGCTGGTGGCTCACGGCGCTCTGGGTCATGCCCAGCAGCTGGGCGATGTCGTACACGCACAGCTCCGCGGCAAAGAGCACATACAGGATCTTGATGCGGGTGGAATCCCCGAAGACCTTATACAGCTCCGCCAGATCGTACAGGTCGTCCTCATCGGGCATCTGCTTGCGCACGGCGGCCACGGCCTCCTCGTGCAGACACAGGAAATCCTGCGAGGCGTTCTTTTCCATCTGCTCCATGATATTCTCCTTAATTGTTCATGTGAATAATTGCTCATATGTTTGTTGTTTGTATAATACACCTTTTTGAAGGCGCTGTCAACCCCGTTTTTTTATTTTTTCTCCATTTATTTTTATCTGTCCCATTTTTTCGGCGACTTGCCGTCCGTTTCCGGAATATTTATGATTGCTTTTGAGAAATTATGTGGTATACTATTCTTTGTATAAATGGATAACTGTGCCCTGCTTTTTTTGGCAGCGGCTGACTGACGGGCGGCTCCGGCCTGCCCTATACACCTCATGAAAGGGGCTTTTATGAACCAATATATTATTCGCGGCGGCCATCCGCTGTTCGGCGAGATCACCATCAGCGGCGCCAAAAACGCCGCCGTCGGCATTATTCCCGCCGCCCTGCTGGTGGACGGCATCTGCCGCATTGAAAACATTCCCCAGATCAGCGACGTGACGCTGCTGCTGAACATTCTGGAGGAGCTGGGCGCCCGAATTCGGGTGCTGAACCGCCACGCCGTGGAGCTGGACTGCCACGCCATCCGCTCCACCCACCCTTCCTATGAAATGGCGCGGCGCATCCGCGCCTCCTACTACCTCATCGGCACCCTGCTGGGGCGGTTCGGCGAGGCCACGGTGGCCATGCCCGGCGGCTGCGACTTCGGCGTGCGCCCCATTGACCAGCACATCAAGGGCTTCACGGCCATGGGCGCCGAGGTGAAGGTGGAAAGCGGCTTTATTCAGGCCAGCGCCAAGGACGGCCGGCTCACCGGCACATCGGTGTATCTGGATGTGGTGTCCGTGGGCGCCACCATGAACATCATGATGGCCGCCGTGCTGGCTAACGGCACCACTATTATCGAAAACGCCGCCAAGGAGCCACACATCGTGGATCTGGCCAACTTCCTCAATTCCATGGGCGCAGACGTCAAGGGCGCAGGCACCGACAGCATCAAGATCCGCGGCGTGGACCGTCTGGCGGGCGGCAGCTACTGCATCATTCCCGACCAGATCGAGGCCGGCACCTACATGGCAGCCGTGGCCGCCGCCGGCGGGCAGGTGCTCATTAAAAACGTCATCCCCAAGCATCTGGACTGCATCAGCGCCAAGCTGGTGGAGATGGGTGTTCATGTGGAGGATCGGGGCGACGCCGTTCTGGTGCGCCGCAGCGGCCCGCTGCAGAAGACCAACGTGAAGACCATGCCGTATCCCGGCTTCCCCACGGACATGCAGCCCCAGATCGCCGCCGTGCTGGCCACGGCGCAGGGCACCAGCATCGTGAACGAAAACGTGTGGAACAGCCGCTTTAAGTATATCGACGAGCTAAAGCGCATGGGCGCCAACATTCAGGCCGACGGCCACGTGGCCGTTATCGAGGGCGTGGAGCACCTGCAGGGCGCTCCGGTGCAGGCCTGCGACCTGCGGGCGGGCGCCGCCATGGTCATTGCCGGTCTGAGCGCAGAGGGCGTGACGGAGCTGAGCCAGGTGCAGTTCATCGAGCGGGGCTACGAGGACTTGGTGGACAAGCTCCGCGCCGTGGGCGCCGACATTCGTGTGGTGGACGCTCCGGACGTCACCGAGCAGAAAGAGGCACATATCGGCTGATACATTGCCACCGAAACAGCGTCTGCTGCGTGGGGTCCCGCAAGGACGGTCTGCGCAGAGGCGCTGCTTTTCTCACCAAATCGCAAGCGAGGTCTGACACTTGATAACCATTCACACTCTGGCCAGCGGCTCCGAGGGCAACGCCGCCCTGGTCTGCGCCGACGGGCTTCATATTCTGGTGGACGCCGGCATCTCCGCCCGACGCATTGAGAACGCCTTGAAATCTTTGGGGCGGCCTGCGCAGGAGCTATCCGCCATTTTCATCACCCACACCCACAGCGACCACACCGCCGGTCTGCGGGTGCTGAGCAAGCACACGAGGGCGCCGATCTTCGCCTCCCCTGCCGTGTGCGCCGCCCTGCTGCGGCAAATGCCCCACAGCGCGGGTCTGCTGCGCCCCATGTGCCCGAGAGACACGCGGGTGCTGGGGTCACTTACCGTCACCGCTTTTGCCACTTCCCACGATTCCGCCGGCTCCATGGACTACCGCTTTGACTGCGGCGGCGCCTCCGCCGGCATCCTCACGGACACAGGCTTCGTGACGCCGGAGGCCGAGGCGGCTCTGGCCGGCGTGGAGCTGCTCCTGCTGGAGAGCAATCACGACATACAGCGCCTACATAATGGGTCATACCCCTACCCGCTGAAGCAGCGGATCCTGAGCGACTGCGGCCACCTGTCCAACGACGCGGCGGCGGAATTTGCCTGCCGCATGGCAGCGGCGGGCACGAGGCGGTTCGTTCTGGTGCATCTCAGTCGGGAAAACAACACCCCCGCTCTGGCGCTGGACGCTATGGCGTGCGCCCTGCGCAGCGCCGGATATGACGCAGCCGTCACCGTGGCGCCGAGGGGCGAATGCAGCGAAGCCTATATCGCGGAGGGTGCGCCATGCAGAAAATAACCGTTCTGTGCGTGGGAAAGCTGAAGGAAAAGTTCTATCTGGACGCTGCGGCGGAATACTGCAAGCGGCTGCAGCGGTTTTGCAGGCTGGAGATCATTGAGCTGCCGGAGAGCCGTCTGCCGGAGGATCCCTCTCCGGCGCAGATCCGGCAGGCGCTGGACGCCGAGGCCGACGCCATCCGCGCAAAGCTGCCCAAGGGCGGGGCGGTGGCGGCGCTGTGCATTGAGGGCGACACCTGCTCCAGTGAAGCGCTGAGCCGCCGGATGCAGCAGCTGGCCACCGGCGGAAAGGCCCATCTCACCTTCCTCATCGGCGGAAGCGTGGGACTCAGCGAAACGCTGAAGCAGCAGGCGGACTGGCGTCTCTCCATGTCCCCCATGACCTTCCCCCACCATCTGGCGAGAGTGATGCTGCTGGAGCAGATCTATCGGGCGTTTCAGATCCAGCAAGGGACAAAATATCACAAATAAAATACTATATAATACATCAGGAGGAACCCACCATGAACAGCGATTGGTCTTTCGGCGGAGCGGTGGATGCGCCCGTATGGCCGACGAATGAAGCCGGAGAAAGGGAGCAGGCCGTGCTTTTGGAGCAGGTTTTCGACTCCGCGGCGGACGCCGACATGAAGATGTCCATGCTGCATGCATACGGCATCCCCTGCTTTAAGTATTACGCCAAGGAGGGCGGCGCCGGCAAGGTCATCAACGGCTTTTCCGGCTATGGAGCCGACCTGTATGTCCCCGCCTCCCGTCTGGAGGAGGCCAGGGAGCTGCTCCGCGCCGAACCCATCCTCCCCGACGAGGACGAGTAATTCCTTTTCGCGGCAAAAAAGCCTCGCAGAGTTTGCGCCCGCAGGCGCAAAAAATTTCAATCATTTTTCACCGCGACATGTGCGTGGGGAAAAATTCCTCTCAGGCTGCAAGTGTGGAATATTGCCGCCTGACGGCAAAATTATGCGCGCAGCAGACTGCAAGCCTTTTGCCAAAAGTTCCGATGGAATTTTTGGCAGTCCGAAGGACGAGTGACCATTGAACTTTCACATAATAACGGAAGGGAGATTTTACTATGATCGACTACAAGGCAGAATACCAAAAATGGCTCCGCAGCGACGCCATCACCGAGGACGAGCGGGCGGAGCTGGCCGCCATCGGCGGCGACGACAAGGAGATCGAGAGCCGGTTCTACGGCCCGCTGGAGTTCGGCACCGCCGGCCTGCGGGGCACCATGAAGATGGGTCTGCACCAGATGAACATCTACGTCATCCGCTGGGCCACCCAGGGCTTTGCCAACGTCATCTGCGCCGAGGGGCAGGCCGCCATGGACAAGGGCGTGGCCATCTGCATGGACTGCCGCCACCACAGCTCTGAGTTTGCCCACGCCGCCGCGGAGGTCTGCGCCGCCAACGGCATTCATGTGCGCATTTTCGAGTCCCTGCGCCCCACGCCGGAGCTGAGCTTCGCCGTGCGGCACTACGGCTGTCAGGCAGGCATCAACATCACCGCCAGCCACAACCCCAAAGAATATAACGGCTACAAGGTCTACTGGTCCGACGGCGCCCAGCTGCCCCCCCAGCACGCCGACGCCATTGCCAGGGAGCTGGAAAAGATCGACATTTTCACCGGCGTAAAGACCATGCCCTTTGACGAGGCCATGGCCGCCGGACGCATTGAGCTTATGGGCGAGGAAACGGACAAGGCTTTCATGGACAACGTCATGGCCATGGTCAACGATCGCGAAAGCGTTGCCAAGGTGGCGGACGATTTCCATGTGGTCTACACCCCCTTCCACGGCTGCGGCTGGAAGCTGGTGCCCCAGGCGCTGCGGGCGCTGGGCGTGAAGCATCTGCACTGTGTGCCGGAGCAGATGGTGCTGGACGGCTCCTTCCCCACGGTGGTGTCCCCCAATCCGGAGAACCCCGAGGGCTTCTATCTGGCCATTGCGCTGGCCGATCAGGTGGGCGCCAACTTCATCATCGGCACCGACCCCGACAGCGACCGCGTGGGCATTCTGGTGCGCGGCGAGGACGGGCGGTTCATCCCCGTGTCCGGCAACCAGACCGGCGTGCTGCTGGCGGACTACCTGCTGGGCGCCATGGCGCGAAACGGCAAGCTGCCGAAGAACGCCGTGCTGCTGAAGACCATCGTCACCACCGAGATGGCTCGGCGGGTGGCGGAGGCGCACGGCGTCACCTGCTACGACACATTTACGGGCTTTAAGTTCATGGCCGAGAAGAAGCAGCAGTTGGAGAGTCAGGGTCTTGGCAAGGTGGTGTTCTCCTACGAGGAGAGCTACGGCTATATGCTGGGCGACTATGTGCGGGACAAGGACGCCGTGACGGCCTCCCTGCTGCTGACGGAGATGGCCGCCTGGTATCAGAGCAAGGGCATGACCTTGTTTGACGCCCTGCAGGCGCTCTATGAAAAGTACGGCTACTACGGCGAAAAGACCCACAATCTGGTGATGCCGGGTCTGGACGGGCTGGAGAAGATGGCGGCGCTGATGAAGGGGCTGCGGGATGCGCCTCCCGCGGATATTGCCGGCGTGGCCGTGACAAAGCGCACGGACTACGCAGACGGCACCATCACCGACTGCGCAACCGGAAATGTCACCGCCTCGGAGCTGAAGGGCAGCAATGTGCTGCGCTACGCGCTGGACGACGGCACGGTGATCCTTGTGCGCCCCTCTGGCACGGAGCCGAAGATCAAGGTCTACATCCTCACTCTGGGCGAAGACCCCAAGCAGCGGGACGAGAACATCGAAAAATACTCCCGGTGGGCGCTGGCATTGCAGAAATAACGCAAAAATTCCCTGTCCAACACGGACAGGGAATTTTTTATAGTTTTATCTCCACTCCTCGCTGTAAAAGAACAGCGCCACGGTGCCGGGGCCGACGTGGGCGCCGGTGACCGGCTCATAGCACACGGAGAGGATCTCGCCCTTGGCACCCTTATCCCGCAGCAGACTCTGCAAATGCAGGGCGTCGGCGGGGGCGTCGGCATGGGCAAGGCCAACGGGGGCGTGCAGGTCGCCCACGGCTCCGGCGTACAGCTCCGCCAGCGCCTCCAAGGCTTTTTTCTTGCCCCGCACCTTGTCATACACCACGATCTTGCCTTCTTCATCGCCCCGAAGGATGGGCTTAATTTGCAGAAAGGTGCCGGCCAGCCGCGCGCCGCCGGAGATGCGCCCACCCTTGTGCAGATATTTCAAATCATCTACCACAAAAAACTGCTGCATGCAGGCGCAGCGGCTGCGGGCATAGGCCTCCAGCTCCGCAAGAGACTTACCCTCCCGCGCCAGTTTGGCCGTTTCCAGCACCACCAAGCCCTCGCCCAGAGAAGCGCTCCGAGTGTCAACCACGGCTATACGCCCCCCGCTGTACTGCTCCGCAAGCTCCTTGCTCTGCAGCGCAACGCCCCAGCAGCTGCCGCTGATGCCGCCGGAAATGCCCAGATACAGCACGTCCTTCCCCTGCCGCAGACTCTCCTCTATGGCGCGAGCCGCCCGCTCGGGGTTCACCATGGAGGTCTTCACCTCCGCGCCGTGGCGCATGGCGGTGTAGAACGCAGAGCCGCTGAACTCGATGTCGTGATCCGGCTCCACGCCGTCCACCTCATAGGTCAGGGGCACCGTGCGGATGTCATATTCCCGCAGTATTTTCATGGGCAGATTGGCTGCCGTATCCGTAAAGATCTGTACCATATTTTTATCCTTTCCTTCGCCGGAGTCAAGCACTCGGGTCAAGCGGTCACGCCACCATGCCGCGCAGCCAGTCGGCCAGCGTGTCAAACAGCTTTCCATAGCCCTCCATGGTCATGTGGATGCCGTCGGCAGCGATGAGCTTCGGCAGGCGCTTTTCATCCAAAAACATCTCCCGCACGCCGATGAGGGGCGTGCCGGTCTCGTAGGCCAGCCGCGCTACGGTGTCCGAGTACAGCTCCTGATGGCGGTAGATGCGCTGGGTGTCCCCCAGCCAGTCCAGGATGCGCTCCCGACTGCGCCCTTCCCGACAGAGAAAATCCAGATACCGCTGGGCGTCAATGGGCGGCAGGGTCATGAGCACCGGCTGCACGCCCCTCTCCCTCAGCTCGCGGATCATGCACAGCAGGATCTCCTTGAAATCCGCCAGGGTGGTGCGGGGGAGATGGCTCTCCTGCGGGTGCGCCTGTACGGCGTCCCAGTCAAAGTCGCTGTCGTTGCCGCCGTAGGCAATGAGGGCGTAATCCGCCTGCATCCCCCGCCGGAGATCATGCTCCAGCAGCGCCTGCCCCTTGCGGACAGTGGCTCCCATTTTAGAGCGATTCACCACCTCCGTCTGCCGTCCGCTATACCGCTCCATCACCTCCGGCAGATGGAAATGATAGTGGAACTGCTCGTCCGGCATCGTGGCCTTCAGCAAGGAATCTCCGTAAATATAGGCGCGAGCCATGGCTTCGCCCTCCTTTCGCCAGCCTCATCGTTTTTGATAATATAGCATATTATATCTTATTTGTCAACGCTCTATTTCCCTATTGTAACCATCCGCGTTTGCTGTTATAATAAATGCGTTATCATCAGGGGGGTGGCGTTATGTCCTACGACAAAGCCCTCATCGCGCACAAGCTGCAGCGGTGGGATCAATATATCACGAAGTATCATCTGCCCCAGTGGGAGTCCATTCCCGATTTCGGGCTGTATATGGATCAGGTGGTGCTGCTGCTGGAGCGATATCTCAGCTTCATCCCGCCGGTGAACGAGGAGAAGGAGCGCATTGTCACCGCCTCGGCCATCAACAACTATGTACGCTTGAAGTTGATGCCCGCGCCGGTGAAGCGGAAGTATTATCGGGTGCACATCTGCTACCTCATCATGATCCTGACGCTGAAGCAGTCCATCGGCATTTCGCAGGTGCAGAAGATCATCCCCTGGGATCTGGCCGACGGGCAGGACGGGCCGGAGCCCTTACGCAAAATTTATGAGGATTACAGCGGCAAGTTTCGGGGCATCGCCCTGCTCTTTAACCGGCAGATCCAGCAGAGCTGGGAAGATCTGTGCGCGCCGGACGCCGGCACCGACGGCGTGGCTCGCTGCCTTGTGATGGAGTCGGCGCTGCTGGCGGGCTTTTCCAAGATATTGGCGGAAAAGCTGCTGCGGCTGTGGGAGGCCGACCCGCAGGCGGTGCTGGACGCCGAGCAGCCCCATGATTTCTCCGCGAATTAATTGTTTTTACTGATAAAAAGAGCAAGCGGCGCTCCCGAAAATGAAGCGGCGTCTGTTTTTTGAAACAAAAAAGGGGACGGCAAAACCGTCCCCTTTGCCTGCTATTTACCTGGTGGGCTTGACGATGAGGTTCACCAGCTTGTTCTTCACCAAAATGGTCTTCACAACGCTCATGCCCTCGGTGGACTTTTTCACCTTGTCCAGCTCCATGGCGGCAGCCACCACCGTTTCCTCGTCAGAGTCCGTGGGGACGACCACAGTGCCCTTGAGCTTGCCGTTCACCTGCACGGCCATCTCGGCGGCGGCGTCGATGGTCTTGCTCTCGTCGTACTCCGGCCAGGGCATCTGCATGCACATCTTGCCGTACTTGGCGGCGTAGCCCATAAGCTCCCACATCTCCTCCACCATGTGGGGGGCGAAGGGGCTGAGGAGCTTCAGCAGCACCTCCAGGTCGCCCTTGGACAGACCCTTGGCATAGAAGTCATTGACCATGGCCATGAGAGCGGCAATGGCGGTGTTCATCTTCAGGTTGTCGATGTCGTAAGAAACCTTTTTAATGGTCTTATTGACAATGGCCATATTGGCGGCAGAAACGCCCTCCTCGTCCGTGACCTTGTCCATGAGGTTCCAGCAGCGATCCAAAAAGCGCTTGCTGCCCTTCACGGCCTCGTCCGACCAGGAGGCGGTCTTTTCAAAGTCGCCAATGAACATGATATAAAGCCGCATGGTATCCGCACCGTAGGCCTTAATAACATCATCGGGATTGACCACATTGCCCAGAGACTTGGACATCTTCACCGCCGGACGCTCGGCCTGCGCGCCGTACTTCTCCCGCAGCGCCTGCTTTTCCTCCTCGGTCTTGGCGTTGCCCACATAGTGGGGGTTCTTGCCGAGGATCATGCCGTGGCTGGTGCGCTTGGCGTAAGGCTCCTTGGTGTGCACCACGCCGATGTCATAGAGGAACTTATGCCAGAAGCGGGAGTAGAGCAGGTGCAGCGTGGTGTGCTCCATGCCGCCGTTATACCAGTCCACGGGGCCCCAGTATTCCTCGGCCTCCTTGCCCACCAGCTCGTTATCGTTATGGGGATCCATATAGCGCAGGAAGTACCAGCTGGAGCCGGCCCACTGGGGCATGGTGTCGGTCTCGCGCTTGGCGGGGCCGCCGCAGCAGGGGCAGGTGGTGTTCACCCAGTCGGTCATCTTGCTCAGGGGGCTTTCGCCGTCGTCGGTGGGCTCGTAGCTCTCCACCTTGGGCAGCACCAGAGGCAGCTCGCTCTCGGGGATGGCCACCCAGCCGCACTTCTCGCAGTTGACCAGGGGGATGGGCTCGCCCCAATAGCGCTGGCGGGAGAACACCCAGTCACGGAGCTTGAAATTCACCTTTTCCTTGCCCCAGCCCTGCTCCACGGCGTACTTCTTCATGGCGGGGATGGCCTCCTTCACGGTCATGCCGTTGAGGAAACCGGAGTTGACCATGATGGCCTTGTCGTCCTTGGCGACGAAGGCTTCCTTGGTCACATCGCCGCCCTTGACCACCTCGATGATGGGCAGGCCGAACTTCTTGGCGAAGTCCCAGTCGCGCTGGTCGTGGCCGGGCACGCCCATGACAATGCCGGTGCCGTAGCCCATGAGGACGTAGTCGGACACGAACATAGGCAGCGCGCCGCCGGTGACGGGGTTGATGACCTCGATGCCCTCCAGGCGCACGCCGGTCTTGTCCTTGTTCAGCTCCCCGCGCTCAAAGTCAGACTTGCGGGCGGCGGCGGCCTGATACGCCTCCACCTCCGCCCAGTTGGCGATCTGATCCTTCCACTTCTTCAGCAGGGGATGCTCGGGGGAAATGACCATATAAGTCGTACCGAAAAGGGTATCGGCACGGGTGGTATAGACAGTGACATCATCGCCCATATTGGTCTTGAAGGTGACCTCGGTACCGGTGGAGCGGCCGATCCAGTTTTTCTGCTGGATCTTCACGCGCTCGATGAAATCCACGTCGTCTAGATCGTCGATGAGGCGGTCGGCGTACTTGGTGATGCGGAGCATCCACTGGCTCTTTTCCTTGCGCACCACCTCGCTGCCGCAACGCTCGCAGACGCCCTCCACCACTTCCTCGTTGGCCAGCACACACTTGCAGCTGGTACACCAGTTCACGGGCATGGTGGTCTTATAGGCCAGGCCATGCTTGAACAGCTGCAGGAAGATCCACTGCGTCCACTTGTAATACTTGGGGTCGGTGGTGTCCACGCAGCGATCCCAGTCGAAACCGTAGCCCAACATCTTCAGCTGGCGGGTAAAATTCTTGATGTTCTCCTGAGTGACCACGGCGGGGTGGACGTGGTTTTTGATGGCGAAGTTCTCCGTGGGCAGGCCGAAAGCGTCAAAGCCGATGGGGAACAGGACGTTGTAGCCCTCCATGCGCTTTTTGCGGGTCACCACGTCGATGGCCGTGAAGGGACGGGGATGCCCCACGTGCAGGCCGGCCGCGGAGGGGTAGGGGAACTCGATGAGCCCGTAGAACTTTTTGCGGGTCTTGTCGCCGGTGACGGCGGCGTAGGGCTTGGTCTTTTCCCAGTTGTCCTGCCATTTTTTCTCAATGGCCGCAAAATCGTACTGCATACTGTTTCTCCTTTTTTATCTGAAAGTATTTTTTATATAAAACAAAAACGCCCCGACCGCTCCAAACGGTCAGGGGCGCACAAAACGCTCTACCACCCTGATTCGGCTGCGGATCGCTCCGCCGCCCTCTGCAGCTCCTCCTGCAAGGAGCATCCTCTGTAACGGGAGGACCCGCCCTGCCCTACGCCGCCAGCGGGTTCAGGCAGGAAACTCCGGAGCCAGTACAGCAAGGCACCCCCATCGGCTCGCACCGGCCGCCGACTCTCTTTGGGCGGGTCGCCCCTTGCCTTTTCTCCTTCACAGTCTTTTGCAAGATCAGAGTTATTCTAAATTCTTTAGCGGGATTTGTCAAGTGTTTTGTTTTTGCAAAGTCCTTGTGAAAACAGCTCAGAAAGCGGAAAAATTTGTCGGTAAATTCGGCACCTTTTTCCATTGCTTTTCCCGTTTTTTTTCGGCACAATAAGGAACAATATATACTAAATAAGGAGGACGGACGGGATGAAGCTGCTGCAGGATCGGATCCGACGGGAGGGGCGTGTACTGCCCGGCAATATCGTGAAGGTGGACGGGTTTTTGAATCATCGGGTGGACACAGCGCTGTTGGGCCAGATCGCCGACGAGTTCGCCCGTGTTTTTGACACGGAAAACATCACCCTGGTGCTGACGGCGGAGGCCAGCGGCATCGCCTTGGCCACCGTGTGCGCGGAGAAATACGGCGTTCCCATGATTTTTGCCAAGAAGGCCAAGAGCGACAACATCGAGGGCGGCCTGTATCAGAGCGAGATCTTCTCCTATACCTATAAGAAAAAAGTGACCCTGCTGGTGGCCCAGGAGTGGCTCAAGCCCGAGGATAAGGTCCTCATCATCGACGACTTTATGGCCAAGGGCTACGCCGTACACGGGCTTATCGACATCGTGGAAAAGGCCGGGGCTCAGCTCATGGGCATCGGCATCGCCGTGGAAAAGGGCTTTCAGCACGGCGGCGACGATCTGCGGGAAAAGGGCTACAACATCCATTCTCTGGCTATCATCGACAAGGCAGAGCCGGGCTGCATCGAGTTCAGGGAGGAAACGGTATGAAAAAAGTTCTGATCCTCGACTTCGGCGGGCAGTATAACCTGCTGGTGGCGCGGCGGGTGCGGGAGTGCGGCGTGTACTGCGAGCTGCGCTCCTACCGCATCTCCATGGACGAGGTGCGCGCCTTCCGGCCGGACGCTCTGATCTTCACCGGCGGCCCCGCCACGGTGTTTGAAGAAGGCGCCCCCACGGTGGATCCGGCGCTGTTTTCCCTGGGCATTCCGGTGCTGGGCATCTGCTACGGCATGCAGCTGATGATGCATCTTCTGGGCGGCCGCTGCCGCAAGGCCGTCATCCGCGAATACGGCAAAACGGAGCTGACGGTTTCCGCCTCCTCCCCCCTGTTTGCCGGCGTGCCGGAAAAGGCCGTGTACTGGATGAGCCACGGTGTGGAGGTAGAGTCCGCCGCTGCGGGCTTTGCGGCCACGGCGCAGAGCGAAGGCTGCCGCCACGCGGCGGTGGAGTGTCCGGAGAAAAAGCTCTACGGCGTGCAGTTCCACCCCGAGGTGGCGCACACGGAGTACGGCACGAAAATTCTGGAGAATTTCCTCTACGGCATCTGCGGCTTCACCAGAGAATGGAGCATGGCCTCCTATGTGGACACCGCCCTGCAGGAGTGTCGGGAAAAGATCGGCGACAAGCGCGTGCTGCTGGCGCTCTCCGGCGGCGTGGACAGCGCCGTGGCCGCCGCCCTGCTGCAAAAAGCCGTGGGCGACCGGCTCACCTGCATCTTCGTAGATCACGGCCTGCTGCGGCTGCACGAGGGCGACGAGGTGGAGCGGGTGATGAAGGGCGAGTTCCACGTGGACGTCCGCCGCGTCAATGCAAAAGACCTGTTTCTGAGCAAGCTGGCCGGCGTCACGGAACCGGAGCGCAAGCGCAAGATCATCGGCGAGGAGTTCATCCGCGTCTTCGAGGGCGAAGCCAAAAAGCTTGGCAAGGTGGATTTTCTGGCGCAGGGCACCATCTACCCCGACGTGGTGGAGAGCGGCCTGGGCGGCGAGAGCGCCGTTGTAAAGAGCCACCACAACGTGGGCGGCCTGCCGGACTGCGTGGACTTTGAGGAGATCATCGAGCCGCTGCGCCGGCTCTTTAAGGACGAGGTGCGCCAGCTGGGTCTGGCCTTGGGTCTGCCGGAGAGTCTGGTGTGGCGCCAGCCCTTCCCCGGCCCCGGCCTTGCCATCCGCATCATCGGCGAGATCACCGAGGAAAAGCTGGACATCCTGCGCAGAGCCGACGCCATCTTCCGCGAGGAAATGGCCGCCGCCGGACTGGATCGGACGGCCAACCAGTATTTCGCCGCCCTCACCAACATGCGCTCCGTGGGCATCATGGGCGACGAGCGCACCTACGACTATGCTATCGCCCTGCGGTCGGTGCAGACCCAGGACTTCATGACGGCCACCTGGTCGCGCCTGCCCTACGAGCTGCTGGATAAGGTCAGCGGCCGCATCGTGGGCGAAGTGCCCCACATCAACCGCGTGCTGTACGACGTAACCTCCAAGCCCCCCGCCACGGTGGAATTCGAGTGACCTCCCTGTTTCAGCAAATTTGATTTATCCTCTTCGGGGCAATTTCTTTTATCCTTTCGCAATTGGATGAATCAAGCAATATAGTAATTTTGAAGACCTTGTGTCATCGGAAACGATGACCAAGGTCTTCTTTTTTGTCGCAAGAGAGACCTTGACCACAAACCTTTTGCAAGATTAGTTCAATCCTTGCCAAAAACCTTTATTTTTCAGCATATTTTCCCCTTTTTCTTCTCTTTTCGTGAAGAAGAATCCTTGCCAATCGCTTTTATTTTCGCTCTATTTTCTTGAATGAAAACGGGAAAAAGAACGGTTTGGACGAGAAATATCCTTGCCAAAAGTGGCATCATCCTCGCTAAAAATGCAGAGGAAATGCGGAAAGGAAAAGGATAAAAAGTTTTGCCTTGATGAAACTAAAAGGAAAATGGCGAGATATAGTAATTCCCGAAAAACAAGTTTTTCGGGAATTGCAAAATCCAAAAAGAAACAAAATGGCAGGTATTATCGGTGCGAAGTGTGGTTTTTATTGTAGCGACAGGTTGATTTTCCCGAAAAAATATAAATTCGGGAAGCCATTCCCCGAAAAATGTGTTTTTCGGGAGATTTTTCGGAAAAGGAGAAAAGTATGAGACCGTTAAAAATCAAAGACCGTTGCACAAAAAAGAAACTCAAAAAGTGTGAAGAGGTTGCTCGTACCTACGACAAAATTCAGACTGCCTATGCAGATGTTCTGGACAAAGACAAGAATGTTGAAGTCATCAAATGTAATGTGCTTCTTGAAAATCTGGAAGACGGAGAATTTACAACCGATTTTCTCTGCACCAAAACAAACGGTGACTTAATGGTTCGTGAGTGTGTTTTTCGCAAGAAACTCTCTCTGCCCCGAACCTGCAAACTGCTTGATGCAAGCAGAAAATATTGGGCAAGACGAGGTATCACAGACTGGGCAATTGTTGTGGAAGAAGGTGAATCAGCAGATGAAGAAGAATGACCTGATAAAAACCGAGGACGGTATCTATCGCATTCTTAGTATTGAAGCGAACAGAGTTCTTGCTATTGATTGCATAAGCAAAACGATGCCTAAATTCTATCCTGTTTCTTCTTTTGGCAATGGAGAATTCATTGACTGCATGCCTGCCGATTTTCCTGATATGGAAGACCTGTCTCCTGCCGACCGCAAGATTGCACAGGAAAGATATACGATGATTGCCAGTGCCGTTTCTGTCGTGGATGACACACAGCAACGAAATCTGATGATTGAAAAATCCTCAAAGCAGTTCGGTATGAGCAAGCAAAGCATCCGCTCCTTCTTATGTTCATATTTAGTCTATCAGGATGTGGCAGTATTAGCACCGAAGCAGTCCAAAGAAAAAGAGTTGACCGAAGACCAGAAGAATATGAGATGGGCATTGAACAAGTTCTTCTATACAAGAAATCAAAATTCACTGCCGACTGCCTATGCAATGATGCTCAAAGCAAAATACTGTGATGCTTACGGTGTGTTGCTTCCTGATTATCCTTCCTACAATCAGTTCAGATATTTCTATCGCAAACACAGAAAGATGGAGAACTATTATATCAGTAGGGGCGGGATCAAAGATTATCAGCGAAACAAAAGACCTTTGCTTGGTGACGGTGTGCAGGAATTCGCACCTGCAATTGGAACAGCAATGCTTGACGGAACGACCTGCGATATCTATTTGGTTAATGAATCTGGGCAACTTGTAGGCAGACCCGTTTTGGTTGTCGCCTGTGATGCTAACACTTCACTGTGCCTTGGGTATTCCCTTTTATGGGAAGGTGGCACTTATTCTTTGCAGACATTGATGCTCAATATCTTAGAAGATAAGGTTGCCTTATGCGAAAGAGTGGGAATTCGCATTGCTCCCGAACAGTGGGCAGTAAACCAACTTCCTGCTGTTATGGTCACAGATGGCGGTTCTGAATATAAAGGACAGACCTTTGAACAGATTGCAGAACTTGGAGTTACCTTGGTTAATCTTCCTTCTTATCGCCCTGAATTGAAAGGCACGGTTGAGAAATTGTTTGACTTGGTGCAGAACTCTTACAAAGACCTGCTAAAAGGTAAAGGTGTAATAATGCCAGACTTTCAAGAGAGAGGTTCTCACGATTACCGAAAAGATGCAGTTCTTACAATGCAGGAGTTTGAGAAAATCGTTGTCAGATGTATCGTTCACTATAACTGTGAAAGAGTTATTCAGAATTACCCTTACACGGCAGAAATGCTCGATGACGGTGTGCTGCCATATGCCAACACAATCTGGAACTGGAAAAAGAACGATGCAGGAATGAATTTAATTTCTATTTCGAAGAAAGAATTGATTCTGACCTTATTGCCCCGAACAACGGGTAAGTTCACAAAGTACGGTCTGAAAGCAAATCGTCTCAGATATTATGCTGACGGTTATAAGGAGCAGTTTCTTCAAGGTGGTGATGCCGTTGTTGCCTACAATCCTGACAATTGCAATAAGGTTTGGGTCAGAGAAAAAGACGGTTCTTTCGTGGAGTTCTCTTTGATAGAGAATCGCTTTTCGGATATGTCGCTTGATGCTGTGCAAGATATTCAGCGACAGCAGAAACAACTGGTGCAGGATACCATGAGAGACAACTATCAGGCGAAAATTGAGTTGATGTCGTTTATTGAAACGGTATCTGCCAAGGTAAATCCGACTGATGATGTCCAGATAAAAGGGATTCGTTCAACGAGAAAATCTGCGAAGAAACAGCAACACAAAGATATTGGGGGTATAATTGATGAATGATATTTTGAAGACTAGCAGAGAAAGCGACCCTTATCTGGAATGTCGCAGATATGCTTCGCGGTCCGTTCAAACCCCACGAATACGGTCTGGTTATCCTTCCGATGACTGTTGTTAAGAGATTCCACGACTGTCTGCTTCCGACCCATAGCAAGGTTCTGGAAACCTATGAGAAGGTTAAGAATCTGGAAGTCGTTGACGGTTTCCTGACTCGTGCATCTGGATACCAGTTCTACAATACATCCAAATACACATTTGAAACTCTGCTTGCAGACCCTGAAAACATTGAAGCGAACTTCAAGGATTATCTTGCAGGTTTTTCTGGCAATGTGCAGGATGTTCTGTCTAAGTTTGATTTTGACAATATTATCAAAAGAATGGTAGAGAGCAACACCCTCTACCTCGTTATCAAAGAGTTTAATTCACCTAAGGGATACCTCGGTGCAGATAAGGTTTCTGCTGTTGACTGCGGTTATGTGTTTGAAGACCTGGTTCGCCGTTTCAATGAATCCTATGGCGAAGAAGCAGGAGCACACTTCACATCCAGAGACATTATCTATCTGATGACCGATATTCTGCTTTCCGATACAAAGTTCAACGGTCAGAACATTACCGTTTATGATATGGCAATGGGAACTTCTCAGATGCTGTCTTGTATGGAAGAGAGAATCCATGCCCTTGATGAAGATGCAACCGTTACCTGCTTCGGACAGGAATTCAATCCTTCCACTTTTGCTATTCTTCTGCCAATAAATAAGATAAAGGAGATTTTTAGATGAAAAAGTATCAGAAAACTATTACTGTCTATGAATTACCTGACGGTTTCATAGAAGAAGTGCACCGAGATAAAGAGCAGTCTGAGTACTACATCTCGCATAAAGCATATGGTATCAAGGCTCTGATGTTTGCTATGCAAATTCCTGACCCAGAGACCGAAGAGTGGCTTATCGAAGCAACTGCTGAAAACTATATGGCTGTATATAAGGGGAAGCGATATGAACGAGATAATCAAATCTAATGGTTATTTTCCTAACTTTCGCAACAAGGCAGATGGTTTAACTCTCCTTGCTTCCTTACCAGAGCAGTCTATCAAGACGGCATTCTTTGACCCTCAATATCGTGGAGTGTTGGATAAACTCTCCTACGGTAACGAGGGAGTGAAGCGAGGTCAAGCAAGATGCAGACTTTCTCAGATGGATGAAACGACCATAAAACGGTTCATCCACGAGATTGACCGTGTGCTGTTACCGAGTGGTCATCTCTTCCTATGGGTGGACAAGTTTCATTTATGTCAGGGAGTTCTGCAATGGTTGCAGCACACCGAACTGAATCTGGTTGATATGGTAGTCTGGAACAAAGGCAAAATCGGTATGGGATACCGTACAAGACGAAAGTCCGAATATCTGGTAGTGTGCCAGAAGAATCCTGTTAGGGCAAAAGGTATCTGGACTGTCCATAATATCCCTGATGTGTGGGACGAGAAGACTCCGAAAACACATCCGCACTCCAAACCACTGAACCTGCAAAAAGCACTGATTGAAGCAACCACACAGGAAGGCGATTGGGTACTTGACCCTGCTTCTGGTGGGTACTCTGTTCTGACTGCTTGCCAGGAACTAAACCGAAATTTCATCGGTTGCGATATTGAGTTTGGCGAAGAACCAATACATAACGAAGACAACAGAGAGCGAACAACACTCTCTGTTGTTTTTTTCTGGGACTTTGCAATATATGTAACTTCTTTCTGAATTTATCGCAAACCTATTGGCTTTGTGAAATTTATGATGTATAATCACAAATGCAAGGTCATACTATGTTTCAGCAAATTTGATTTATCCTCTTCGGGGCAATTTCTTTTATCCTTTCGCAATTGGATGAATCAAGCAATATAGTAATTTTGAAGACCTTGTGTCATCGGAAACGATGACCAAGGTCTTCTTTTTTGTCGCAAGAGAGACCTTGACCACAAACCTTTTGCAAGATTAGTTCAATCCTTGCCAAAAACCTTTATTTTTCAGCATATTTTCCCCTTTTTCTTCTCTTTTCGTGAAGAAGAATCCTTGCCAATCGCTTTTATTTTCGCTCTATTTTCTTGAATGAAAACGGGAAAAAGAACGGTTTGGACGAGAAATATCCTTGCCAAAAGTGGCATCATCCTCGCTAAAAATGCAGAGGAAATGCGGAAAGGAAAAGGATAAAAAGTTTTGCCTTGATGAAACTAAAAGGAAAATGGCGAGATACTCCCCCCCCAAAAAAAGCAACACCCCCTATGCAGGCGCTCCTGCACAGGGGGTGTTTTTTCTCTGCCGGCGGTTCCGGCGTGGTCAAAGTTCTACTCCACCACCATGCTTTCCACCACCCGCAGCAGCGTCTTCAGTTCCACGTTCTGGCCGACGCCGCAGAACAGCCAGTCCCCCTTGCCCTCTGCCGCCCATAAGATTTGGCAAACGGAATCGGGCGTTTCGACCACCATGGCCTCCGTGCCGCGCAGCTGCCTATAGCTTACCCTGGCGTCTTCCGTATTTACATTTGCGCTCCCGTCCAGCAGATTCCGCGCAGCAATTACAATCCTGGCTTCCGTGTTGGGTCTTCTGTATTGTATCCAAACATTGGAGTCGCTTTTCTCCTCTTTCTCCGGCTCAAAGCCTTTCGGCAGCCAGTCAACGGAGAATTGGGGCGCCGGACTCCTCTGCCCGCTGCTGAGTGCCGCCGACGACGCAGGCAGGCTGATGACCGTCGTGTGTTTATGAAATTTCATCGCATAACCGAAAGTCGGCTTTTTCGCCTGAAAGCTCTCCTGCGCGGCGAACGCCGTGGTGAAGACCATTATCGCCACCAGAGCGATCGTCGCCGCCATGCCCGCCGCCCTGACAAAGCCGCGGCCAAACTGCCGGACGTTTCTCCCCGCCATTTTCTGGTCGATCAGCCGCAGGCACCGGCGGTGCGTTTCCGCAGGCATGATCTCCTCGCCGCTCTCGTTCAGCCGCCGGCTTTCCGCCAGCGCCTTTTCGCCCTCCGCCTCGGCCACGCTCTCCATCAGCAGCGCAAACAGCGCCTCCTCATATTGCTCCAGCAGCGCTTCGCGCCCTATCATAGCCGCGCCTCCTTCCGTCTGCACACCCACGCCGCTCTGCGCGGGCATTTCCCCTTGATCCCAATATAATGGGAATATTCTGCTCTTGTCATAGATAACACCGCGCAGCCAAATATGCAACATGTTTTTTTGGAAAAATTTTTGGAAAATTTTTGGCAGTTTTTGCTGAAAATTGTTTCTTTGTGTTTTCATGTGCGATATTTCCTGCTATACTATGTAACATAAAAAAGAAAAAGGACTCTGATTATGCTTCCGATATGTATCATGACCATAGAGGACGAGAGCGACCGCGAGTTTATGGCGCGGCTCTACACCCGCTACCGGCGCCTGATGTACGACACCATCCGGCAGGTAGTGGGCGATCACTGGTCGGCCGAGGACGTGGTGCAGGCCACCCTGCTCAAGCTCATCGACAAGGTGCCGAAGCTCCAAACGCTGGACGACCGCCGCACGGCGGGCTATATCGCCGCCGCCTGCCGCCACACCGCCTACAACGAGCTGCGCCGTCGCTCCCGCCAGCCCCTGTTCGTTCCGGAGGAGGAGCGGACAGCCGACAGCGCCGCAAGCTCCCCGCGCAGCATGGAGCTTCACATGATCCGCAAGGAAGACCTGCGGCGCATGGCCGACATATGGGGCAAGCTGGACGAGCGCAGCCGCTTCGCGCTGGAGGCGCGCTACATACTGGAGCAGACGGACGCCGAGATCGCCCAAAGTCTGTCCATCAGCCCCGAAAGCGTCCGCATGGTGCTCACCAGAGCGCGCCGGAAGGCGCTCGCCCTCATGGACGCCGCCGCCAAGCAATGACCGCAATGCACCCAGGACAGCCGCCCCGTGCGGCTGTCTTTTTTCGCCCTTTTTCCCCCGCCTGCCGCTTGCGATGAAAATGCATCGAAAAAAAATCAAAAAATCCGTTGCACATTCGGCTTTGCGGTGTTTTCTATTATGAAAGCACAAAACTATGCCGTCAGAGCAAGGCCGGAATACCCTGCACCGGCGCCGAAAGCGAGGTGGTTCCTATGCGGGTGAGCTGCTGACACGCCGCCCCCCCAAAAAATCTACATACAGGAGGACGCACAAATGAAAAACTCAAGCACGCTCTCGCAGCCCTGGTCGTGGCCGTTATGCTTGCCGTAACGTTTATTCCCGTTTTTGCCGAGGGCTATACGACCATCTATCTCGCCGCGAACCAATACTGATCAAAGGGCTACGGTGCCGCCCACAACACAAATTATTACTTTTGCGGCGCTAAGTGCCATTCCGTCGCGCCCTATTCCGGTGTGGATCTCTTCCGCAGGGTTCAATGCAAGGTAGCTAATGCTTATGGTGAAACGATTGGAGATGAAGACGTATACACGCTCGTCGAGGGAGCAACTGACTTCACAGAAATTAAGAGCAAGGACGGAAAGCTCAACACGCCTACCGTTTACTTCCATTTCCGCGGCAATTCCCCCGAACAAGCTGTAGCCGTGGTTTCCTACACCGGAACGATCGTAAAATAAAGCACTTCCCCGCCATACAGGGAGCAGCGGCAAACCGCTGCCCCTTGCGGAAAATCTGAACGGAGGGATCTCAGATGTTTGTTCGCACGACATGGACTCATGTCAAATTCCTGCTCGGCAAGACCAGCAGCAAGATCACTTTTTTTGCGCTGTTTCTCATCATGCTGATGACTTTTGTTTCAAATGTATTGGATTTTCGGGGCTATGACGTCATTGAGATGTTTCACCCCATGAATATATTGAGCCTGAGCTATGACCGCACGGCGCACAACGCCGGCACGGCTCTGCTGCTCGTCCAGCTCCTGCCCCTTCTGGTGGGCTGGCCTGCGGGTCTGGCGCTGGCGGCGGATCGGGGGCTCGGCACCGACACCATGCTCGTCGCCCGCCTGGGGCGGAAGCTGTATGTCACCTCCAAGCTCACCGCCGTTTTCATCGCCACGGCCATCGTCTTTTCCGTCCCCTTCCTGCTGGAGATCGTCTTGAACTGCCTCTCCTTCCCCCTGACGGCCACCGGCAATTTGGTGCGCATCGACGCTTTCGACTCCGACTACGCGGAAATGCTCGGCAACTACCTCTGCCCCTGGCTCTACCGCTTTTCCCCCTATCTCGCCGCCGTTCTCGGCACCATCGGCTTCGGGCTTTTTGCGGGGCTGCTGGCCTGCGTCACGGCCTCCCTCTCCCTGTTCGTCCGGATCCGCTTTCGGGTGTTCCTGCTGCTTCCGGTGTTCATTCTGCTGTATGCCATCACTTCACTCGAATCCATAGAGTTAGCTTGGTATAACTATATTTTCTTTTTCAGTGATGCGCCAAAAATTCCCCTCTACTGGTTTTCTCTCTGCGCCGCCCTTGTCTGCTTCTGCTTGCTTGCAGCCTGGTACGGCTGCCGAAAGGACTGCCTGAAATGAAACAGAACATCTATCTTCTTGCGGCGGCGGTGGTTCTGGGGCTTTGGCTCTCCGTCACATTTATCCACCCCGATCCCGCGGGCTACACCATCACCCGGTCCATACTGCAGCTAAGCGGCTCCCGCGGCATATTCTCCCTTGAAGTAACGCTCACCGTGCTGCTGCAGTTCGCGCAGCGCCTGGTGCCGTGCCTGGTCTTTCAGGCCTTTGTGGGGATCCGGTTCTACCGGCACTACTGCGTGGCCAGCGTGTATGTCTTCTCCCGCATCCCCAACCGGACGGCGTGGTATCTGCGGCAGGTCGGCTCCATCGTCCTCTGGGCGGCGGTCTACCAGCTTCTGGTTCTAGGATCCGCTCTGGCCGTCGCGGCGGTGCGCTTCACGCTGATACCGGACAAATTCTGGGTCAGAGTATTCGCCTTTCACTTCCTTGTCTATTTCCTCTGGATCGTCTTCACCACGCTGGCGGTGAATCTTCTGGCCATCTGCAAGGGGAGCGGCGGCGCCTTCATCTGGGTGGCCGGCCTTCAGGCGGCGTTCATCGCCGTATTCTCCGCGCTTGGGCATCTTTCCGAGCTGCCCAAGCTCCAGTCCCTGCTCATCCGCCTTGATCCCGTCTCCTGCCTTGTGGTGAGCTGGCACACTGCAAAGGACGCGGAGCTTTCGGCCATTCTTGGCTCCCCCTATTCGGGGATCTATCCCGCGCATTCCATTGTCTACGTATCCGTCTTATGCCTGCTCGTGGCCATTGTGGGCAGCGTCGTCGTCGCGCGCCACGACTTGCTCGTATCCAACACAGAAACGGGGGGAAATTAAATTGCTGTTAGAAGCCAAAAACATTTGCAAGACCATCCGCAAAAAAATCATATTGAGCGACATATCCCTGCGTCTGGAATCGGGCGCCATCTACGGCTTCGTAGGGCGCAACGGCTCGGGAAAGACCATGCTGTTCCGCGCCCTCTCCGGCCTGATGACCCTGACCTCCGGCTCGGTATTCTGGGACGGCAAAGAGCTGCACAAGGACTTCTCCGTCCTGCCCAGCATGGGCATCGTGCTGGAAAACGTGGGGCTGTATCCGGAGCTGACCGGCATGCAGAACCTGCAGTATTTTGCCCGCCTCAGCGGAAAAGCCGGCCCCGAGGACATGCGGACCGCCCTTGTCCGCGTGGGGCTTGACCCCGACGACAAGCGCACCTACCGCAAGTATTCCCTGGGCATGAAGCAGCGCCTCGCCATTGCGCAGGCCATCATGGAAAAGCCCGATGTCATCCTGCTGGACGAACCCACCAACAGCCTCGACGAGGACGGCGTGGCGCTGATCCGCAGCCTGATCCTGGAGGAGAAGCAGCGGGGCGCGCTGATCCTGCTCGCCAGCCACAACAAGGAGGACATCGGCCTGCTGGCCGACCGCCTGTTCCGCATAGAAATGGGCGTGGTCTTTGAACAGGAGTGGAAAAATGAAGAATAAAGTGTTTCTTATCATCGTGGCCTCGCTGCTGGGGGCGGCGGCGGTCTTCGGCCTGATCTTCCGCTTCAGCTACACCAACATCACCGCAGAGGAAAACTATCTGGATAAGCTGCAGGTGGGCGAGATTCCGGAAGGCATTTGCCTGGTGGACTGCGAGCTGCTGCACCAGAGCCTGCCGGAGGCGCCGCTGATCCTGCGGGTCACGCCGGTGGCCGAGCTGGAGCAGCATTTCGGACGGAGCATCCACAAAGTTGTTGTCCGGCAGACCTTTGTGAGCGAGGATGTGTCCGTGGGCGACGAAATATACATCACCGCCAACGGCTGGCGCGCCATCATCCGCAAGGACGGATGGTCTACCGAGCGGAACTTTGTCAACGTGATGCGGGAAGGCTCGGACTATCTGGTGTTCCTGCGGGACTACGATAAGATCCGCTGGGACGGCTGCACGGTTTACTATCTGGACGAAAATCGGGTCATAGCCCCCGTCTTCTGCTACGACGACATTCCGAATATTGTTATCCCCAAATCGGGCAGCGACACCTATGTCCCCTATTCCGAGGTGCGCGACAACGAATTTTTCGCGGCATCTCAGGCGGGGCTTGACGCCTGGCTCAGCCTGAAGCAGGAGATGCTGGCGGCCTATCCCCGGCAGTAAGCCTCCCCCGAGCGGTGAGGGCGGCCGTTCGGGCGGCAATGCGTATCTGTTTTTTCATATTTTGTGCTCCTCTTTTCGGGTCGACGGCGGAACGCGGCAAAAGCGTTCCGCCACCGACCTGTATGGCAAAAAACGCCCGCAAAAGGGCAAATTCCCCATTGAAAGTCCGCTTTTCCTGCGCTATTATGTTGCCGGACAGACCGCCGCGGTTCTTTTTGCGGGAGCGCTGTGCCCCGCTGCCGACCCTGCGGCGCTTTCCCCTCTCATGCAAAGCTGCCGCAGAGCGGCTTTTCAAATACGGTTCGGTTAGTTCCGTCTAACCATCTTTGGAGGTGAACGGATATGACTGAAAAGATCACCCTCTCCGGCGCGCCGGAAAAAAGTGCCAAAAATTCGGCAACGTCCGCTTTGCGCAGGCGGATCTCCTGCGCCTTCCCTATCCGGACGGGTGCTTTGACGTCGTGGTGGCCGCCAACGTGTTCCACCTGCTAGATGATCCGTATCAGGCGCTGCGGGAACTGGAGCGGGTCTGCAAGTCCGGTGGCCGCCTCATCCTCCCCACCTACACGAACCGCACGGAGCAGGGCGGCACCAACAGCATCACCGGCGCCATCGGCAAGGCCGGCGCGGACTTCAAGCGGGCGTTCACGCCGGACTCCTACCGCCGCTTTTTGGAAGCCGCCGGCTATACGGACGCACACTACACCCTCGCCTCCGGCGGCCCCTACTGCGACTGCGGGTATAAGAAAAAAGGCTTCGTCCCGCAAAACTAAATCCGAAAATGCCGCCCTCAGCGCCCCGTGCCGCACACAGGCACGGGGCGTTTTTCCCCCCACCGCCGCCGCAAAAAGATTTACCTCGATTTAATGTTTCTTTGCTTTCGGATTTTACAAGGCGGGATTATTCTGACATCGTAGCCAAGAGATATGCAAGAAAAAATAACAGGAGGTAATCAAGATGAAAAAGAGAATTGGATGTTTTGCAGCAGCCATGCTGCTGGTATGTGCGTTGGTGGGCTGCGGCGGCAGCAAGACGGCGGTATCCACCGACGGCTCCACCTCCATGAGCAAGGTCATCGGCGCCCTGAGCGAAACCTTTGAGGCCGACACCGGCATCACCGTCACCTATAACGCCACCGGCTCCGGCTCCGGCATTCAGGCCGTGGAGGAAGGCCGCTGCGACATCGGTCTGGCCAGCCGCAGCCTGAAGGACGAGGAAAAGGCCAAGGGTCTGACGGAGACCGTTCTGGCCTATGACGGCATCGCCATCATCGTCAGCCCCGAAAACCCCGTGCAGGAGCTGGATCTGGACACCATCGCCAAGATCTACACCGGCGAGATCACCAACTGGAAGGACGTGGGCGGCAATGACGCCGAGATCGTGCTCATCGGCCGCGAGGCCGGCAGCGGCACCCGCGACGGCTTCGAGTCCATTACGGGCACCAAGGACAAGTGCCAGTACCGTCAGGAGCTGACCTCCACCGGCGACGTCATCACCACCGTGTCCAGCAACCCCGACGCCATCGGCTATGCCTCCCTCGCCTCCGTGAAGGACACCGTAAAGGCTCTGACTGTAAACGGCGTGGTGCCCACCGAGGCCAGCGTCAAGGACGGCAGCTATGTGGTGCAGCGCCCCTTCGTCCTCGTGACCAAGGACGGCACCAAGCTCTCCGACAGCGCCCAGAAGTTCTTCGACTACATCACGTCGGAAGCGGCCAGCAAGGTCATCAGCAACGCGGGTGCAGTCCCCGTCAAGTGAGAAACGTGAGCGGCGGTACGCAGGTGCCGCCGCTTACCTTCCCTGAGGTGTATTATGAAGAAAAACAAAGTGTTTGAAACCGCCGTTCACGGCGTGTTCCTGCTGCTGGGTCTTATCACCGTGGGGTGCGTGCTGCTCATCACGGTGTATCTCATCGTTTCCGGCCTTCCGGCCATACGGGAGATCGGACTGAAGGACTTCCTCTTTGGCCAGGAGTGGGCCTCCACCGCCAAGGAGCCGAAATTCGGCATCCTTCCCTTCATTCTCACCAGCGTGTACGGCACGGCCGGCGCCATCGTCATCGGCGTGCCGGTGGGCTTTTTCACGGCGGTTTATCTGTCCAAGCTGGCCGGCAAGCGTGTCCGCGCCGTCATGGAGAGCGCTGTGAGCCTGCTGGCGGGCATCCCGTCAGTGGTGTACGGCCTGGTGGGCATGCTGATACTGGTGCCGGCGGTGCGGAAATTTTTCCATGTGCCGGACGGAGCCAGCCTGCTGGCAGCCATCATCGTTCTGGCCATTATGATCCTCCCCAGCATCATGAAAGTCTCCGTCACGGCTCTGGACGCCGTGCCGCCAGAGTATGAGGACGCCTCGCTGGCGCTGGGCGCGTCGCCGGTGGAAACCTATTTCCGTGTGTCCGTCCCCGCCGCCAAAAGCGGCATCGCCGCCGCAGTAGTGCTGGGCGTAGGCCGTGCCATCGGCGAGGCCATGGCGGTGATGATGGTGGCGGGCAACGTGGCCAATATGCCCTCCCTGTTCCAGAGCGTCCGCTTCCTCACCACGGCGGTGGCCAGCGAGATGTCCTACTCAAGCCCCGGCAGCCTGCAGCGCAACGCCCTGTTTTCCATTGCGCTGGTGCTGTTTTTGTTCATCATGCTGCTCAACGCCGCCCTCAATTTCTTTTTGAAGCGGGATAAGGAGAAGTGAAATGAGCCGAAAAAGAAAGAGTTATATCGCCCTCATGCGCGGCGCCATGTATGTCTGCTGCGCTCTCACGGCGGCGCTGCTCCTGTTTTTGCTGGGCTATGTGCTCTATAAAGGCATTCCCAACATAACCTGGGAGCTGCTGTCCACCAAGCCCAGCTATCTGGCCGATCGCATTGGCATCCTGCCGGACATTCTCAACACCGTCTATATCGTCCTGGCCACCCTCGTTATCGTGCTGCCTCTGGGCGTAGGCGCCGCCATTTACCTCACGGAATACGCCCAAAATAAGCGGGTGGTGGCCGCCATCGAGTACGCCGCCGAGACCCTCTCCGGCATCCCCTCCATCATCTACGGCCTTGTGGGTATGCTGCTGTTTTCCAACAATTTCGGCACCTGCCTGCAGGCCGGCGCGCTGACGCTGGTGATCATGAACCTGCCCACCGTCATGCGCACCACCCAGGAGAGCCTGAAGACCGTGCCCCAGAGCTATCGGGAGGGCGCCTTCGGGCTGGGCGCCGGCAAGTGGCGGGTCATCCGCACTGTGGTGCTCCCTGGCTGCGTGGACGGCGTCGTCACCGGCTGCATCCTCTCCGTGGGGCGCATCTTGGGCGAGTCGGCGGCGCTTTTGTTCACGGCAGGCTTTGCCCACGCCCTCAATGACCTCTTCACCGGCCTCCTCAGCCCCGGCGCCACCCTCACCGTGGCTCTGTATGTCTATGCCAAGGAGGACGGCGAATTCGGCGTCGCCTTCGCCATTGCGGCGATCCTGATGCTCCTGACCCTGCTTATCAACCTGTCCGCCTCGCTGGTGGGCAAATACTTTGCCAAAAGGAGAAGCATATGAGTGCTATCATCATGGCGGAGGATCTGCACCTCTGGTACGGGGAGACCCACGCCTTGAAGGGGATCAACATGGCCATCCCCGAAAAAAATATAACGGCTCTCATCGGGCCGTCCGGCTGTGGAAAATCCACATTTCTCAAAACCCTCAACCGCATGAACGACCTCATCCCCTCCGTGCGTATTGACGGCGACGTTCTGTATAACGGCCAAAGCATCTTCGCCCGTGAGGTGGACGTGAACAGCCTGCGCCGCGACATCGGCATGGTGTTCCAGAAGCCCAACCCCTTCCCCATGAGCATCTATGACAACATCGCCTACGGCCCCCGCACCCACGGCGTGACGAACAAGAAGGAGCTGGATGACATCGTGGAGCAGGCGCTGCGGGACGCCGCCATCTGGGACGAGGTGAAAGACCGCCTGAAAAAGAGCGCTCTCGGCCTCTCCGGCGGCCAGCAGCAGCGGCTTTGCATTGCCCGCGCCCTGGCCGTGCGGCCGCAGGTGCTGCTCATGGACGAGCCTACCTCTGCGCTGGATCCCATCTCCACCTCCCGCATCGAGGAGCTGGCGCTGCAGCTGAAGGAGCGCTACACCATCGTCATAGTGACCCACAACATGCAGCAGGCCGTGCGTATTTCGGACAACACCGCCTTTTTCCTGCTGGGCGAGCTTATCGAGTTCGACGAAACGGAAAAGCTGTTCTCCCAGCCCAAGGAAAAGCGCACCGAGGACTATATTACAGGAAGGTTTGGGTGATGATATGCGAAGCAGATTTGACCAGCAGCTCAGCCTGTTGAACCGGAAAATGACGGAAATGGGTGGCGAGTGCGAGAGCATCATTGCCTCCGCCGTGAAGGCGCTGCTGGCCGGCAGCGCCGAGGATGCCCGCCGTGCGCGGGAGCAGGGGCACCGCATCGACCAGCTGGAGCGGGAGATCGAGTCTATCTGCCTCAAGCTCCTGCTGCAGCAGCAGCCCGTGGCGCGGGATCTGCGGGTGATCTCCGCGGCGCTTAAAATGATAACGGATATGGAGCGCATCGGCGACCAGGCGGAGGACATTGCCGAGATCATCACCACCCTCGGCGGCCGAACCGGCGCCGAATGCGCGGACATTCGGGTCATGGCGGAGGCCACCATCAAAATGGTCACGGCCAGCGTGGATGCCTATGTGCGGCAGGATCTGCCTCTGGCGCAGGCGGTGGAGGCCTATGACGATGTGGTGGACGACGCCTTCTGCCGCGTGAAAAATACATTGATCGCCATGATTGCTCAGAACACTGCCGAGGGCGAATACGCGCTGGACCTGCTGATGATCGCCAAGTATTTTGAGCGCATCGGCGACCACGCCGTGAACATCGCCGAGTGGGTAGAGTTCTCCGTCACCGGCGAACACAAGAGCGGGGAAATTTTGCCCCAAAAATGAGGAACGGGGAACGAGGCGGCTTAAACCTCGTTCCCCTTTATGGAAAGATGCGGCTGCTGCGCCGCTCGGCTTGATAAAAGAATATAAAAACGCCCGACCGCCATCCGGCAGTCGGGCGCAATGCTCCCATGCGTGCTGCTTCGACCCCGGTGATGGCAGTGGTCTGGGAGCAGCGCCCTGCGTATCTGACTTATCCTGCCGCAGCAGGCTTCACAGTGACCGTCTCGCGGGGCTTTGCACCCCATTCCGCCGCCGAAGAAAACTCCGGCTCACGCTGTCCCCTATTCGATTACCTGTATCCTATCACATCCCGCCGCAAAAAGCAAGCCTGTTTTTGCGGCGTTTTTTTTTGCGGTTTTTTCGCTTATTTCAGCCGCAGGGGCAGGCCGCAGAACATCCGCGTCACAGAGTCCGCCTCCCGCGCCAGGGCGCACATGGCTCTGCCTGCCTCCTCCCGCCACAGCCGCTGCTTTTTGTCCACCGGCACCACGCCGCAGGACACGTCCGTGCAGAGCACCACGGCGTCCGTCCGCAGCTTCGGCAGCACAAACGGCTCTCCGGCCTCCACCGCCGCCCACACTGCCTGCTCCAGATAGCAAATGCAGCGGCGGGAGGTGTCAAAGCCGTGGTCATAATACGACAGCTCCTCCGGCGCGAGATGAAACCGCTCCATAGCGTAGCGGAGCTTTCCCTGATAGGCTCCGCCGATGATGAGATCCATTCTCCTTTCCTCCTTACAGCAGCAAAGCGGCGCAGCCGCACGCCTCGCCCAGCGTAATGGCGGCGCCGGAAATGTCGCCGCACATGCCCCCCAAGTTTCGCCGCAGCAAAAACACCGTCAGTCCGGCCGAAGCTACGGCCACCGGCACGCAGAGAAAGCCCCGCTCCGGCAGCAGGAACCCCAGCCCCACGCACACCGCCGCCATGACCCAAGCGGCGGCGGCAGCGCTCCGGCTATGTTCCATTGTTCGGTAGCCGCTGCTCTCCAGCGGCGCAAGACCCAGCACCGCGCCGGCGCTGACGCACCGCACGGCGGCGCAGAGGAGCGGCAGCGCCCAGAGCTTCTCCGCCGCTATGTCGCTGCGCCACACGCTGTACTGAAAAAGCGCCAGCAGCGTAAGGCAGATCACCGCGAAGGATCCCACGTGGGAGTCCTTGAGGATCTCCCGCCGCCGCTCCAGATCCCGTCGGGACAAAACGGCGTCGCTGCAATCCATGAAGCCGTCCAAGTGGATGAAGCCCGTGACACACCACATAAATGCGGCCATACACAGGGCAAAAATAGGCTGCGGAATAGGAAAACATCCTAATAATTTTCCAAAAAGTGCCCACAGCGCGCCCATAAAACCGCCTAAAAACGGCAGGCACAAAAGCATCTGCCGATAGCACCCCTGCTCCCAGCGGCGGACGGGGTTGGGGATGGCGCAGAACATCCCCCAGCACATGGAAAAACCGGTGAACCATTTTTTCATACGGGAATTTCTCCTTTATATATAAGGCGCCCGCCGAAGCTCACCTCCGCCACAGTGTCGCACGCGGCGGCCAGGCAGCGGTCGATGTAGGCAAGCCCCCGTCGGTACTCCTCCGTAAGTTCGCCGTAGCGCAGGGCGTCGGAATAGATGTAATCGCTGACGAAAACGATGTGTTTCAGGCGGCGGCAGAGGGTCGTCAGCTCTCCGGCCACCCGCTCGGGGGCAGACAGATCCACCGAGCCGTCCGGTCGGAACATCTCGTTGGATAAAAGCGCCGTGACGCTGTCCAACAGGTAGCTGCCCGCGGGGTCTGCCTTTTCCAGCGCTTTTTCAAGCCCCAAGCCGCACTCCACGGTCTGAAAGCCCAGCCCCGCCCGACTCTGCACATGGCGGGCGATGCGCAGGCGATCCTCCTCGTCGTGGGGGATCATGGTGGCCAGATAGTACAGATGCTCCGGCCGGCTCAGATGCACGGCGATCTGCTCGGCCAGAGTGGATTTTCCGTTTTTGCAGCCGCCGGATAAAAACACGGTCATTTTCTTAAAAACAGTCCTTCCCTCTTATCTCGCTCAAATAGCTGTCGTCGATGGCGGCGCCCTGAAAGGTGGCCATGCCCTCGGCGGCGGCGCAGGCGGACTCCAGCACCCGAAAGGCGATGGGGCAGCCGCTGCCCTCCCCCAAACGCATACCCAGATGCAGCCACGGCGCAAGCCCCAACTCTTTTATCGCCGCCTGATACCCTATCTCCCGAGACAGGTGGGAGGCAAACAGATAATCCCGCGCCGCGGGGCACAGACGCACGGCGCACAGAGCGGCCACGGCGGAAATAAGCCCGTCTATCACCGCCGGCAGACGACATCGGGCGGCACCCAGAAACACGCCGCACATGGCAGCAATGTCCAGCCCGCCCACCTTGCAAAGCGTATCCAGCACGTCGCCGCCGTTCGGCTTATGCAGCGCCAGCGCAGAGGCGATGACCCGCTTTTTCAGAGCGAAGCCCTCGTCGGTCATGCCGCCGCCCCGACCGGTGACGTGCTCCACGCTCAGTCCCGTCAGCGCCGCCAGCACCGCCGAGGAGGTGGTGGTGTTGCCGATGCCCATTTCCCCCACGCCCAGAACGGCCACGCCGTCCCGCTTGGCCTGCACCGCAAGCTCCATGCCCACGCACACGGCATGGGCGGCCTCCTCGCGGGTCATGGCAGGCTCTTTGGCAAAATTTCTCGTGCCGGACAGGATCTTGCGGTTTACGATGGCCGGACATTGATAGGGGGCGGCAATGCCTACGTCCACCACCTGCACCTCGTCGCCGAAGTGGTGCGCCATGGCGCTCATGCCGGTGAGATACTTGGTCATGTTCACCGCCTGCGCCGCCGTGACGCTGCAGGGCGTGACGGACACCCCCTCCTCCGTGACGCCGTTATCGGCGCAGAGAACGACGACGCGGCAGGGGGCATACCGCGGGTGCAGCGTGCCGGCAATGCCGCACAGGCGGATATAAATATTTTCCAGCTCCCCCAGACTGCCGGGGGGCTTGGCCAGCGTGCCCTGATAGACCGCGGCGCGAGCCATGGCTTCGGCATCCGCCGGAGTGATATGGGTAAGCTCCCGCAGGAGCGCTTCCTCGTAGTTCATGGTTTCAAAAATCCTTCTTCCGTCAGCCAGCGGACGTTTTCCTCCGCCTGTAGGGTCTCCAGCGTGTAGGTCAGGTGCGGCTCGCTTTCCAGCCAGCGCAGCAGCTCTCCCATGGGCACCGTTCCCTTGGTCAGAGGATCATGGAGATCCCAGCCGCCGGCGTTATTATGCAGATGCAGGTGCCGCAGGTAGGGGCGGCACGCCTCCACCCAGTCCATGACCGGCGTGCGGGAAAGCTCCGCATTGGCGTGGCCAACGTCCAGACACAGCCGCAGACGCGGATCGTTCACCTGCCGCACGATGTCCACGGGGATCTGGGGCGACGGCTCCATGACGTTTTCCAGACACAGCGTCATGTTCTCCGGCACCTCGGAGAGAAACTCCGTCCAGAAGGCCACGGACTTTTCCACGAACCACTCCGGAAAATACACCGTGGGGATAAAGCCCGTGTGGAGCACCACAAGGGAGCAGCCCCAGTCTTTGGCGGCGGCCAGCGCCTGCCGGTAGCGCTTTCGGGTCAGCTCCACGGCCAAGGGGTCGATAGCGGCGGGGCACAGCTCATTAAAGGGGGCGTGGAACACGAAGCGCTCCGCTGCGCGGCGGTGCCTGGCCGCGGCGGCGGCTACCCCCAGAGTGGGGCTGTCCAGATTGGCGGCGGTGCAATACTCAGCGATCTCCAGCCCGAGGCCGTGGCGGCGCGCCGATTCGTCGCAGCCGGCGGCCACGGTGGAGATATACAGCTGGGTGCGTTCCATGGGCAAGCCCCCTTTTCTTCAAATTCTTCAAACAGCAAAACAAAGTATACCACGGCGGCGAGGGCTTGTAAAGGCGGCTTCTGAGGGCAATACAGGACGAAAAGAGGACTCCGCCGAATAGCAGAGTCCTCATTCCTGTTAGAGGGAGATGGGAAAAACAGGGGCTGTTTTTTTAATAGATTCCGGCGGGTCTGGAGCCGTCCGTGTTTACACCGGAGCCGTCGACTTTACCATGCATGATGCTGCCCCAGCTATTGATCTTGCAATCCTTGACGGTAACATTCATTCTGAGTTTATACAGCTGGATGGCGTGGCCGCGAATGCCGCTCATGGTGCAGCCCTCGATCAGCACGGATTCAGACCGCGCATTCTCACCGCCGCCGCAGATGCCGTTGATCATAATGAACAGCGGAGTCCCTTTTCAGATTGTATTATTCTCAGAAGTCGGCGTTGCCCACGGTGCGGGGGTGCAGCTCCACGTCGCGGATGTTGCTCACGCCCGTCAGGTACATGACCATCCGCTCAAAGCCCAGACCGAAGCCCGCGTGCTTGCAGGAGCCATAGCGCCGCAGGTCGCAGTACCACCAGTAGTCCTCGGGGTTCATGCCCAGCTCGCGGATGCGGCGCTCCAGCACCTCCAACCGCTCCTCGCGCTGGCTGCCCCCCACGATCTCGCCGATACCCGGCACCAGGCAGTCCGCCGCAGCAACGGTCTTGCCGTCGTCGTTCATGCGCATGTAGAACGCCTTGATCTCGGCGGGATAATCCGTCACAAACACGGGGCGCTTGAACACCTCCTCGGTGAGGAAGCGCTCGTGCTCCGTCTGCAGGTCGGTGCCCCAGTCCACCTTGAAATCGAAGCGGTCGTTGTGCTTTTTCAGAATTTCCACGGCGTCGGTGTAGCTGATGCGGCCAAAGTCGCTGGAGGCCACATGCTCCAGCCGCTCCTTCAGCCCCTTATCCACGAAGCTGTTGAAAAAGTCGATCTCCTGCGGGCACTTTTTAAGCACGCTGGTGATGATATACTTGATCATGGCCTCCGCCACGTCCATGTCGCCGGCCAGATCGCAGAAAGCCATCTCCGGCTCGATCATCCAGAATTCGGCGGCGTGGCGCTGGGTATTGGAGTTCTCGGCGCGGAAGGTGGGGCCGAAGGTGTACACATCGCCGAAGGCCATGGCGAAGTTTTCGCAGTTGAGCTGGCCGGAAACGGTGAGGCTCGTGGGCTTGCCGAAGAAGTCCTTGCTGTCGTCAACGGTGCCGTCGTCCTTAAGGGGAAGGTTGTTGAGGTCAAGGGTCGTGACGCGGAACATCTCGCCCGCGCCCTCGCAGTCCGAGCCCGTGATTATGGGCGTGTGGACATATACGAAGCCGTTCTCGCGGAAAAATTCATGTATGGCCTGAGCCGCGACGCTCCTGACCCGGAACACGGCGGAAAACAGGTTGGTGCGGGGTCTCAGGTGCTGGATGGTGCGCAGAAATTCAACGCTGTGGCGCTTTTTCTGCAGGGGGTAGTCCGGGGTAGAGGCGCCCTCCACGGCGACCTCGGTAGCCTTGAGTTCAAAGGGCTGCTTGGCCTCGGGCGTCAGCACCAGCTCGCCCTTGGCGATGAACGCCGCGCCCACGTTCTGGTGGGCCAGCTCATCGTAGTTTTCAAGCTTTTCGCGCTCGAGAACTATCTGAAGGCTCTTGAAGCAGGAGCCGTCGTTGAGCTCGATGAAGCCGAAATTCTTCATGTCTCGGATGGTGCGGGCCCAGCCGCAGACGGTTATCTCCTTACCGCCGAAGCTCTCGGCATCGGCAAAAATATGTGATATCTTAGTGTGTTTCAATCTGAACACTCCTGTCTTTGATTTCGTTAACTCGAACATTATATACTATATTTTAACTCCTTGCAACAATTTTAAAAATGTGATATATTTAATATACAATGTGCTGTTCCGTGTGCTGTTCCGCGAACGTAAGTCCGGTTGGAACGGCGCATATTTTTTTGGAGGTTTCGGAATGTTTTCGGTAGGCGATACTGTTGTTTACGGCACCCAGGGGGTATGCACCATAAAGGATATCTCCACGCTCAGGCTCGGCAAGGCCAGAGGTGAGTATTATATACTCACGCCCGTGGCCGACCCGGGCAGCGTTATCTATGTTCCGACCTCGAACGAAAAGCTGCTCGGAAAAATGCGCGCGGTGCTCAGCCGCAAGGAGGCGGAGGAGCTCATCCTCGACGCTTCGCGCGATCCTCTTCCGTGGATAAGCGACGATGTAAGCCGCAAAAACTTCTGCGACGATACAGTTAAAAACGGCAGCCGGAGGGAGCTGATGAGGCTCGTCGGTATGCTGTACTGTCACCGTGAGGAGCTCAGGCAGCAAAAGAAGCATTTCCATAACGTCGACGCGCAATACCTCAAGGCGGCCGAGCATCTGCTGCACGACGAGCTGGCCTATGCCCTCGGTATCCCCGCCGAACAGGTGCCGGACTACATCCACCGGTGCTGCCGCACAGGCGATTCGCGTTGAGGTCGGGCGTATCTTTAATGCGTCAGCCCGTCCGGCGGCTGCCGGAAAGCAATTCGCATTCGGATAGAGCGTATCTTTATTGCGTCAACCCGTCCGGCGGCTGCCGGAAAGCTATCCGCATTCGGATAGAGCGTATCTTTATT
>OLSB01000241.1_pt1 | contig 65986 bp, 79 predicted proteins | sample 1672071 | NCBI WGS metagenome assembly OLSB01 (sample SAMEA3136642, study PRJEB25190) | human gut metagenome | biome: human gut; feature: human-associated habitat; material: faeces | place: Austria | collected 2013
AATTGATTATATAATAAAATTTAAAATTTTATATAAAAACAAATTGAAAAATCGAAATGATAAATTTATAGAATTCAGTAAAAATATAAAAGAAACAGTATATACTATCAGTAATGAAAAAATTGATAATAGATGTAAATTATTTGATAGAATAATAATTGGAAGTGATCAAGTATGGAGTCCGTTTTTTTATAGGCTATCGGAAATAGATTTTGGAATGTTTTTAGAAAAAGAAAAAGTGTTTTCTTATTCTGCAAGTCTAGGAGCTGATTATATTCCAGATGAATTTATTGATTTATTCAAAAGAGGAATTGCTAATGTTTCTATGATAAGTGTAAGAGAAAATTCAGGAAAAAAGATACTACAAGAACTAACTAAAAGAGAAGACATTGAAGTATTAATTGACCCGACTATGTTACTTACTCAAGAAGAATGGTCGAAAATAGAGAAAAAACCTTCACAATTAAAAGATAAAAAGTATATTTTAAATTATTTTTTAGGAGAAATATCGAAAGAAAGAAAAAAGGAAATAGAAAAAATTGCAAAAGAAAATGATTGCCAAATAATAAATATTCTAGATAAAAAAGATCCTTTTTATGTGTCTGGTCCAAGTGAGTTCTTATATTTAGAAAGGAATGCATTTTTAATATGCACAGATTCTTTTCATTCATGTGTATTTGCAATATTATTTAATACACCATTTATTGTATTCAATAGAGAAGATAAAAGTGTAAATATGAATTCTAGAATAGAAACACTATTATCTAAATTCAAACTAGAAAACCGATATTATAAAGGCAAAATAGATAAAGACTTACTAAAAGCAGATTATATAGAGGCATATAAAATATTAGAAGAAGAAAGAAAAAAATCTTTAACTTTCTTAAAAAAAGCTTTGAATATATAGAGGAGATTTAAATTGAAAACAACGAACGAAATAAAATTAGGCGCAATATTATCATATATTATTTTGGGATTAGAACTAATAGTTGGATTAGTATATACACCAATACTTACCAAAATGTTGGGACAAGCTGAATATGGATTATATTCATTAGTCGCGTCTGTTATATCTTATTTAACAATTTTAGATTTGGGATTTGGGAGTGCAATAGTAATATATACTGCTAGATATAGAGCTAATAAAGATGCTGAAAAAGAACATAAATTGCATGGAATGTTTTTTATTGTTTATCTAATTATAGGAGTAATTGCTGGAATATTAGGTTGTATCTTATATTTAAATCTTAATAAAATGTTTGGCAATTCAATGTCTATTCAAGAAATAAAAACAGCGAAGACTATGATGCTAATATTAACAGGAAATTTAGTAATAACATTTCCTATGAGTATATTTAGTTCTATAATTACTGCTTATGAAAAATTTGTTTTTGCAAAGAGCTTAAATATAGTAAGAATTATTATATCTCCGTTAATAACAATACCGTTATTATTACTAGGATATAAATCTATTGCTGTAGTTACTGTTACAACAATATTAAATATTATAACATTAATAATTAATATGTTCTATTGCTTAAATAAATTAAAAGTAAAACTTGATTTTACTAAATTTAATTTTAAATTACTGATAGAAATATTTTCTTTTTCATTTTTTATATTTTTAAATGTTATTGTAGATAAGGTAAATTGGAGCTTAGATCAATTTGTATTAGGAGCAGTTTCAGGAACAATAGCAGTGGCAATATATAATATAGCTGCACAAATAAATACTATTTATCTATCATTTTCTACAGCCATAAGCGGAGTCCTATTGCCTAGAATAACTCAGATGGAAACCAATAAAGCGACTAATCAGGATTTTACAGAATTTTTTATAAAAGTTGGAAGAATGCAATATATTATAATTGGATTGATTATAACAGGATTTGTGCTAGTGGGAAAAGAATTTATGGTATTATGGCAAGGAAAAGAATATTTGCAATCATATTATATTGCTTGTATTTTAATGATACCAGTAACAGTACCTTTAATACAGAATGCAGGTTTAAGTATATTACAAGCTAAAAATAAGCATAAATTCAGAACAATTATATTTTTGTTAATAGCAATACTAAATGTTTGCATAAGTATTCCTCTTGCCAAAATATATGCTGGTATCGGAACAGCAATCGGAACAGCAATATCTTTGATTATAGGACAAATCATAATAATGAACATATATTACTATAAAAAAATACATATCGATATACCTAGATTTTGGAAAGAAATATTAAAAATGACTATACCAGTTGGAATGGCATTGGTAATAGGTATAGGATTAAATAGAATATTAATAGCAAATAATTATTTTATATTATTAGTAAAAATAGTTATTTATACATGTGTGTATGCATTCTTAGTTTGGAAATTAAGTATGAATGATTATGAAAAAGGAGTATTTTTACAACCGGTAAAAAAAATGATAAATAAAATTAAAGGTGAAAAATAAGATGATAAAAATAGAAGAAAAAAATGAATGTTGTGGTTGCCATGCATGTTTTAATATATGCCCAAAAAATGCAATAGGAATGATAGAAGATGAAAAAGGTTTTAAATATCCTAAAATTAATGAAAATAAATGTATTAATTGTGGACTTTGTGAAAAGGTTTGCCCAATCTTAAATAAGAAAAAAATAACCAATGCCCCAAAAGCATATGCTTGTGTAAATAAAGATGAAGATATAAGAAAAAGTAGTTCTTCTGGTGGAATATTTACATTAATTGCAGAAGAAATTATAGACAGAGGGGGAGTAGTTTTTGGAGCACAATTTGATAATGATTTTAATGTAATACATTCATATACCAGTGATAAAGAAGAACTCTATAAATTTAGAGGTTCTAAATATGTACAAAGCATAATAGGAGATAACTATAAGATAGTAAAAAGTTTTTTGGAAGAAGGGAAATATGTATTATTTACAGGAACACCTTGCCAAGTAGAAGGACTATATACATTTTTAAAAAAAGATTATGATAATTTATACACTGAGGATATAATTTGCCATGGAGTACCTTCACCAAAAGTATGGAAGAAATATAAAGAAGAATTAGAAAAGCAAAATAATTCAAAAGTAAAAACAATGAATTTTAGAGATAAAAGCGATGGCTGGATGACCTACTGCTTAAATTATGAATTTGAAAATTCTAATTCATATAAAGAATTAAACTCTAAGAGCAGATACATGCAAGCGTTTTTAAAAGATTTATCTATTAGGGAGGCATGCTATGATTGTAAATTTAAAACAAAAAATAGAAAGTCAGATATAACATTAGCGGATTTCTGGGGCATTCAAAACATAAAACCAGAAATGAATGATAATAAAGGTACTTCTTTGGTAATAGTAAATTCAGCAAAAGGTGTGGATTTGTTTGAAAAAATAAAAGAAAAAATAAAATTTGTGGAAACTGATTTTGAAGAATCAATAAAATATAATGCAAGTATGACTTGCTCTCCTAAGATACCAAAAAACAGAGAAAAATTTTTTAGCGACTTGGATAATTATGAATTAAATATATTGATCAAAAAATATCTACCAAAACAAAAATTAAAAAACAAAATATATAATTTTTTAAGGCGAATAAAAAGAAATGTAATAGGTAAATAACTTGCAAAAAAATATCTAATCACCAGTAGTACAGGTTTTAATGGTTTTAGTTTAATAGATATTCTTTTATAGAAGATAAAAGAAAAAGCTAGTTTATGAAATTTTAAGTATGGTATATATAGAGTGAAATAGATTTTATGAAGCATATAAAGAAAAAGAATTTAAAAAGGAGTACCAATGAAACAAAAATTAATAACAATAGTATTAACGTTAACAATTATATTATCACAGATACTTAGCATACCAACAAGTATGTTTGATAGCTCAAACATAGCAAAATGTGTAGTTTTGCTTGCAGGGGGGCTAATATTACTAATCCTTTTGCTTGCAAGTTACAAGACTCTTACTATTGATAAAAAAGATGCTTTTATATTGCTATTTCTAGGGTTTGCTTTTATGAGTACTCTGTTTTCTTCAAATATTAAAATATCTATACTGGGTGCAAACCTTCGTCATGAGGGTTTACTAATGTTAATTACATATGTATGTATTTATTTCTGTGCGAAAAAATATTATCGAGAAGAAAATTTTAAAACATTTTTTAACATAATGTTCTATATATCACTAGCCATAGGAATTTTAGGTATTGCCCAAAGACATATAAAATGCAAAGCGCTATATCCACTATTTAATCATGGCATTTGTGCAACTTTTGGTAACTCTAATTTCTTTGGAAGTTATATAAGTATAGTGCTTCCAGCTTCAATGGCTATTTTTATGTTTAAAGGAAATAAAAAAAGTTTTATAATAAGTATATTGATGTTTTTTAATATGATTTCATCTGGGACAAGAAGTGCTTGGGTTGCTTTTGCAGTTGTTGTTATTATACAATTTATTTATCTAATAAAACAAAAAAACAAATTATATTGGAAAAGAATGGGTATTTTGCTAATATGTTTTATTGTAATTTTTACATATTTATTTATGGGTTTTGATATTGTAAAAAACAATACTACTAAAGCGAAAATAAATCAAATAAAAAATGATGTAAAAAAAGTAAGTGAAAATCGGTTTAACAAATGAAATGGGATCACGGAAGAATTGAAATATGGAAAATGACACTAAATTTAATTGCAAAAAAACCAATGCTTGGTTGTGGACCAGATAACCTAAAAAAAGGGTTATTTATAAGCTGTAAATACGAAGCAGTAAAATTTTATCTTAGAACCCATACAGTTGTAGACAAGGCACATAATGAGTATTTAAATATAGCTGCAACTATTGGAGTACCAGCACTTATCTTATACTTAACATTTTTAAGCTTAATTTTATTACCAAAATTAAAGAACAAGAGCAAACTAAATTATATATTTGTATTAGTTATAATAAGCTATTTGGCACAAGCATTTTTTAATATCAGTACTATTGGAGTAGCACCATTATTTTGGATGATTTTAGGATTGAGTGACAATCAGTATATAGATAGGAACTGCTTGAAACAAAAGAATATTAGAAATAATAAATAAAACAAATTAAATTTTGTCAAAAAAAGGTATTGCAATATTTACAATTATAAATGTATAATAGTAAAAGTAATTATACAAAGGAAGGAAGAAAAAATGGAAGAGCTAGATTTAAAAGAAATATTTTTGATATTTTGGGAGAAGAGAAAGCAGATATTATTTATAGTATTAATGTTTATAGCAATAGGAATTGGATATTCATATTTTTTTCTAAAACCTATATATAAATCAAGCACGACATTAATATTAACACAAACATCAGGAGTAGATAGTGATGGTATTACTCAAGCAGATGTAACGCTTAATTCGAAACTTGTATCTACTTATGAGGAAATAATTAAAAGAAAAAATATCTTAATTGAAGTTGTAAACAATATCAACAATCCAGAAATAACAATCGGAACTATTAAAAACAATGTAACAGTTCAATCAGTAAAATCTACAGAATTAATTGAAATTACAGTAAAAAATGACAATCCAAATTATGCGGCTACAATAGCAAATGAAATTGCAAAAGTATTTTGCGAAAGGGTTGTAGAAATTTATAACATAAGCAATACTTACATATTAGATAGAGCAGAGCCAGAAACTCAACCATGCAATATTAACCATAAAAAAGATATAGTTATCTTTGCATTTATTGGATTAGTAGTAGCAGCTATATATGTTTTAATTCTAAATATGTTAGACAATACTATAAAAACGGAAGAAGATGTTGAAAAGGTATCAGGATTAATAGTTCTAACTACAATACCAGATTACACATTGGAAAAAGGAGGAAAAAGAAAATGAAAAAAGAGCTAATATCATATAAGAATCCTAAATCACCAATATCGGAAACCTTTAAAACATTAAGAACAAATATACAATTTATGAACACAAAGAAAAAACTACAATCAATATTAATAACATCTACAATGCCAGGAGAAGGAAAAAGCTGGGTTGCTGCAAACTTAGCAACAACATTTGCACAAGCAGGAAAAAAAGTAATTTTAATAGATGCTGATATGAGAAAAGGAAGACAACATTCTATATTTAGTGTAGAAAGTAAGCCTCGGCTTATCAAATTATCTATTAGAGGCAGAAAGAAATAAAAATATTAATATATTAGAATATATTAAACCAACAGAAGTAGAAAATTTATTTTTATTAACAGCAGGAAATGTTCCACCAAATCCATCAGAATTACTGTCTTCGGAATCTACCATTAATATGATAGAAAAGTTAAAGACTATTTTTGATATTTTAATTTTTGATGGTACACCAAGTTTAATTGTAACAGATGCAATAATTGTAGCAAGGCTTGTTGATACAAGCATAATAGTTACATCACATAATGAAACTAAAAAAGAAGATTTGGCAAAAGTAAAAAAGAGTTTAGAAAGTGTTGGAGCATCAATTGCAGGAGTTGTTATAAACAAAGTACCTATGAATGCTAAAAAATATGAAAATACATATTATTATGGAAGCAGTAACAAGGATAATTCTAGAGAATTTAGTAATATCAATATTAAACTATCTAAAGAAGATGAAATAAAAAGTGAATTGGAAGCGTATTTTAAAGATAAATATATTGGAGAATAAAAATGATAGATATACATTCACATATTATACCAAATGTTGATGATGGTTCAAAATCTATTGATGAAACCGTTAAGTTAATAAAAGAAGCTGTAGATGCAGGATTTACCGATGTAATACTTACTTCACACTATATCCCACAAGGTTATGAAACAGATGCAAAAGAACTAACAATATGGAGAGAAAAGTTGCAAGATGCTATAACAAAGGAAAATATTTCTTTGAATTTACATACTGGTATGGAGGTATATATTACAGAAGAAATAGTAGATAGGCTAGAACAAGGTAAATTGCTAACTCTTGCAAATAGCAAATATTTACTTATGGAATTACCATTAAATACGAAAGTGCAATACTTAAGTGATATAATTTTTAGGCTAATAAATAAAAATATAGTGCCTATAATAGCACATCCAGAGAGATATTCAATTGTGCAAAAAGATCCTAGTATTGTGAAAAGTTGGATTAATCAAGGTTGCATGTTACAATGTAATTTCGGAAGTATTTTAGGTTTATATGGTAAAACAGCAAAAAAAACAATAAAATATTTATTAAAAAATGATTTGGTACACTTTTTTGGAACAGACGTACATAAAAAAGAAACGATATATATAAAAGTGCAAACAGCAACAAAAAAAATAAAAAAAATAGTAGGAGCAGAAAAACTCGAAGAGTTAACAAATACTAATGCAAGATGTATATTAGAAAAAAACTAAATGGAGAAAATTATGAAGAAAACTTTAAATGTAATAATTTTAATAATTATAATATTAATGGTTTCAATGCAAAGATACATTGTAAAGGCAGAAAATGAAATACCTGAAAATCCACCAATCACAGATCCTGGGAAAGATGAAAACACTATAACAGACCCACCTATAACCGAGCCAGAGAAACCAATTGAAGAACCAATAGAACCAGAAAATCCACCGACAGATCCAGAAGAACCAGAACAACCAGCAAATGAACCAATAGACACAGAACTAACTGAGCCAGAACATTCATCAAATCAAAATAGTGGAAACCAAGGAGCAGCTACATATATTATTACTCCTAAATCTAGTAATAACAATTTAGCAAGACTGCATGTAGAAGAAATGGAGCTAGAACCAGACTTTAATTCATATACCACAGAATATTATTTGATTGTAGACTTAAATGTGGAAGAACTAAAAATAACAGCTATACCAGAAGATAGTACAGCTACTATATATATATACGGAAATGAAAATTTAGTAGAAGGTGAAAATAGCATAAGTATAGTAGTAACAGCAGAAGACGGCTCTCAAAAAACATATAAGATATTTGTTACAAAAACAGATGATATAGAAAAGGCAAATGCAAATTTAAAGTCTTTACAAGTTAAGAACTTTTATATGTATCCTCAGTTTAGTCCTAAAATATATAAATACAATCTAACTATTAATGAGATTGTAAAGGAATTAGAAGTATTTGCAGAGCCTGAAAATGAAAACGCAACAGTAGAAATAATAGGTGGCAAGGATTTAAAAGAAGGAAGCAATACTATAACAATAAAAGTAACTGCAGAGGATGGAATAACAGTTAAGGAATATAAAATAAATACATTCATTTCAGAATTTAATGTAGAAATTGAAGAAGAAAATAAACAGCCAGCACTAATTGCAATGGGCATATGTTTGATTATGGCATTAATAGTAGGAATACAAATTATTCACCAAAATAAAAAATAGAGAACTTTTTACTGAATAATGCTTGACAAATCCTTGAAAAGTTAGTATACTTTTTAGGTGACTAAAATAATAACGAATAGGTTTTTACATAAAAGGGAGGGAAACAAAAATGGCACAACCAAAAAGAAGATGGTCTAAACAAAGAACACGTACAAAAAGATCAACATGGAAATTAAAAGAAAAAACTATAGCAACTTGCAAACATTGCAATGAACCAGTAATGCCACACAGGGCTTGTCCAAATTGTGGATATTATGATGGGAAAGAAGTAATAAAACAAAAAGAAAATTAATTATATATAAAGAATCATAAACGATAGTTTATGGTTTTTTTATTGTATAGGAAAATCTAATATTATCTTGACCCAATATAAGATTTTTCCGTATGCAACAAGGTTAGGAACCTTAGTTTGCCCGAGCGAATGCGAGAGGTAGTTCGAGAGGTATTTATTTTGCACTTTAAATAATTGACATAAACACAGCAATATGGTAAACTTATTTCGCAATGTATGTTTTGGGTAAACATTGTAAAAAAATTTTTTAATGTTAAGGAGGTTTGTTTATGAGTAACAAAAGCCCGTTCCATGCAGACATTATGTCTCTTCACCAAGAAGTAACCGGGTCATGTACACTTGTTACTGTCCGGTTTCCTAACGAGGGAAAAATAAAATTTATCGTAGACTGTGGTATGTTTCAAGAACAGATTTATGAGGAGCGTAATTCTGTTATTCCGTTTGACGTGGACGACATTGAATTTTGTATGACTACGCATGTTCATGTTGACCACATTGGGAGGTTGCCCCTTTTGGTAAGAAAAGGCTTTTTTAATCCAATTTATGCAACGACGGATACTTGTAACTTGCTACCACATGCGTTGGCTGACAGTTGCAGAATTATAAATTCTGATGCGAAAAGCAAAAAAATATCTGCTTTATATCAAGAAGATGATGTAGAGTGCACATTGAAGCTTTTGAGGCCTTGCGAATATGACAAAACTGTTCAAGTTCATAAGAACATAAGAACAACATTTTTTAGAAACGCGCATATACCGGGTGCAGCACTTATTTTAATTCAAATTAGTTATCCTGAACATAAAGATATAAATCTTTTGTTTACAGGTGACTACAACGAAAACAATATGTTTCTGGAAAAATCAATCCTTCCAGAATGGGTTCTTGAATTACCTATAACGATAATTCAAGAATCTACATATGGAGATATGGATTCGACAGAAATTCATAAGTGCTTTAATGAAAATGTTGTGTCATGCTTAAATGAAAATGGTACCGTAATAATACCAGTATTTTCTTTAGGCAGATCACAGGAAATCCTTTATATTTTAAAGAAAATGCAAGTTGAAGGTGAAATTTCAATTGATGTACCGATCTATTTTGATGGTAAATTAGCTTTTACCTATACAAAAATGTTCGAAACGGGGAAAATAGGTATCAGACCGGAGATGATGGACTTTTTCCCAGAGAATATGTTTTATGTAAGCAAGGATTTAAGAAAAGTGCTTTTGAATAGCGAAGAAGAGAAAATTATTGTCTCTACTTCTGGGATGGGTTCATATGGGCCTGTACAACTATATATTCAAAAGTATTTGCCGAGACAAAATGCCTTAATTCATTTCACTGGCTATGTCTCAGAAGGAACATTAGGTAGGAAATTAGCAGATGCTTCCAGTGGCACGATAGTTTCCGTAGGTGGATTACTAGCAGCTAAACGAGCAAAAGTATGCTATACTACTGAGTTCTCAGCCCATGCAAAATCAGATGAAATGATCAAATTTTTAAAACAGTTTAAAAATTTGAAATTGGTTTTGATAAATCATGGAGCTACAGAAACTAAAGAGATTTTTGCAAAACGAGTAATAGAACAGATATCACCTAAAGATGTTGGAATGCTCGGAGAAGAATATTTCTTTAGAGTAGATCCGTATGGGCTTGTAAAAACAGCACCGACAGTATTTAAATAAACCTAATTGTGCTTGATAAGGTACAAACATTGTAAACAAAAAATAAAGTCGTTCTAGTTATTTTGAGCGGCTTTATTTTTTAATTTTGGAAAATATTTACAAAAAAATAAAGTTTCAAACCCAGTAATTATCATAAAAATGTAATACAATTGTAATAAAAAATAAAAAATCGAGAGAAAAGTCTTTACAAATCCTTGTTTCCGTAATATAATATTAAAGTTAAAAAGTAAGATTAATACTAGAATCTTATAAATATAATTTAAGGGGGACTTAAAAAATGATTAAAACAAAATTAAAAGTAGTTTTAACAATTGCCATTTTAGCTTTAGCAGTTCTAATTATACCAGGAATTTGCTATGCAGAAGAAGGCACAAATGATGGTGTTGTAATTGTAAAAACATCAACAGATAGGTATTTAATTTATATTAAAGATTACTTAGATGTAGATTTTAAATTTGCACTTTCAACAGATGGAACAGAAACACCTTCAATATTTACAAATTTTGCAGTAGATACAGTAGACGCACAAAACCATATAGCATTTTCAGAAACTGGTACAGAAGAATATTTATGGGTAAAAGTCGGAGATGAAATCAAAATTTCAGGAAGAAAAATTGATTTAACAGATAATATCACAATGGCAGAATTAGAAGGAATAGAAAATATATCTAAAACAATAGAAATTGAAATAGGAGTTTCAGACCCAGTAGAAACAATGATGAAAGATGAAGCTACAGGAGATGAATACAAAAAGACTGTAAAAGTTGGTACAGTAAAAATAATTACTCCAATATCAAATGGAAAATACCAATTAGTAAAAAGATTATCAAACGAAAAAACAAATCAGTTTTTTGCACTTGCAGAATTAATTGAAAAGAACAATTTCACAGATAAATATGCAGTAATAAAAACAGCAAAAGAATTTACAGATTTAAAAGCAGAATTAAGAGATAGTTTATCTGATTGGAAAGATGTTGTAGACGCGACAGTTAAACAACCAGAAGACGCAGAAGATGGAGAACAATATATATTATGGCTAAAAGAAGATGAAAGTACAGTAAATATAGCAATGGAGGATGTACATTTCTTAACATCAGTTAAAGAAGAAAGCATAGAAAAAATTACAGAAGATGTAACAACATTACTTCCAAAAACTTATGATGATAATACTATATTATTTGCGTTTATAGCTGTAGTAATAGCAATTGTAGCAGTTGCAATAAGAATTTCTTTCTTAAAGAAGAAAGAGATGAGCAAATAATGAAAAAAATAACTATATATAGAATTATATTAATTATACTAATCATAGTAGCTGTAATCTTAGGAACTTTAGTCTTAAGAAAAAGACTAAAAAGCAATCAAGTAGAAAGCTTGGCAAAAGAAGTCCTAAGCCAAATTAAAAGTGGTGAAAGCATACAGACAGATACAATAGATGTAATTAAAGAAATAGATGCAGAAATAGAAGGCTATAAAGTAATAGGAATTATAAATATTCCTAAGATAGATATAGAATATCCAATACTTGAGAAAACAGAGACAAAAAGTTTAAATTTATCAATAACCAAATTCTGGGGGCAGAAAATAAACCAAAAAGGAAATGTAGTTTTAGCAGGGCACAACAATATAAACAACAGATTTTTTGGTAAAATAAACAGACTAGAAATTGGAGATATTATAGAACTTACAGACAACCAAATGGTAACTATTCAATATAAAGTATTTACTAAATATAAAGTAGATCCAAATGACATAAGTATAATTAATGCAGATGATGAAAATACAAGAGAAGTAACATTAGTTACATGTACAAATGGCGCTAAGGAAAGACTTATAGTAAAAGCTAGAGAAGTAAATATATAAAATATTTAGGAGGGTTAAAATGAAAAAGAAATTTAGTACAAAAACTATTGTGATAAGTGCATTAATAGTAGTACTTTTAGCAGTAGGTATTACTGGTACAGTAGTGTTCTTAAAAGATTCTGGTGAAGCAGAAGCTGCAATGGAAGAACAAGAAAATCTATTACCAGTGACAGGAAGAGATGACGAGACCGAAGGAAATAACGAGCAAGTAGAACCAAATGAAGAAACAGAAGGAGAGCAAGCAGGAAATCAAGAACAAAATGCAGAAGAAACAGAAAATGAGGAAACTACAACAAACAATAACCAAGGAACAACAAACACAAATACAACAAATACAAACACAAATACAAATCAAGAAAATACAGAAACAGAACTAATACCAACAGTTATTGGAACAAGAGAAAGAAAAATAGCAGAAGGCTTAAGCTTAGGATGGACTACAATTAAAATACCTTCAATTGTATCAAACTTAGACATATTTAAACCAGAAATATCTATAGAAAAAACAGCAACAAGAGTAAACGATGAAAAAATCAAACAAGTAGTAGCAGGAGATATAGTAGTATATACAATAAAAGTAGAAAATACAGGTAATTATAAGGCAAATAATTTAATAATAACAGATTTATTACCAGTAGAATTTGCTAAGCCAGAAGAGTCAGATAGCAATGTTACTATCGATAACGAAACAAATCAAGTAATAATTAATGAATTACCAGCAGGAACAGCATTTACAATAGAAGCTGCATATGAAGTAACACAAGAAGATGTAGATAATTTTGAAAAAATAACAAATACAGCAATAGTAAAATATGGTGAAGAAGAAAAAGAAGACGAAGATGATACAGTAGAAACATTAAGAAAAGAAGATTTTGAAATATATAAAACTGCAAAAATACAACCTAGAGAAGATGAAATAACACCAGAAAAAGCAGAAATAGGAGATAAAATATTATATACAATTACAGTAAAAAATACAGGAACAGTAACATTAAAAAATATATTAGTAGCAGATGAAATGCTAGAAATAGAAGAAGAAATAGATGTTTTAGAAGTAAATGAAACAAAAACATTGACAGAAACATATGAAGTAACTAAAACAGATATTGACAGAGCCCTTGAAAATGAAGGAATTATTACAAATATTGCAATAGCAACATATGCAAAAGAAGATGAAATAGTGTTAGAAAAAGAAGACGAAGCTAATGCTGAAATAAAAATGGAATACAACTACACAGTAGAATATTACTATGATGGAGAAAAAGATACAACAAAGACAGATACAATAGAAGCAACATATCAAGACGTAATAAGCACATACACAGACAAAAACATCACAGGATATAAATTAGAAAAAACAGAAAACTTACCATTAACAGTAAGTGAAGTAGAAGCAAACAATGTGATAAAAGTATACTATGTAAAAAGAACAGACCTAAGCTACACAGTAAATTACTTAGAAAAAGGAACAACAAATGTATTACATGAACAAAAAGTAGTAGGAAATCAAACATATGGAACAGTAATAAAGAGTAGCGACGAAGAAATTACAATAGATGGATACGATTATGATAGTGCAGATAAAGAAACGCTAACAATAGGAACAGGCGAAAACGTAATAAATCTATATTACACAAAAAGAACAGACCTAAGCTACACAGTAAATTACTTAGAAAAAGGAACAAACAAAGTATTACATGATGCAAAAAAATTAGAAAATCAAACATTTGGAACAGTAATAACAGCATCAATAAATAATGAATTAGAGGTAATAGAAAAACCAGTAGCAATTACAGGATATAGTTGTGTAGAAGTAGATAAAGAAACAATGACAATAGGAATAGCGAATAATTCAATAAACTTCTATTATACAAAAAATGAATATAAATATACAGTAGAACATTATTGGGAAGGATTTGAAGGTCAATGGGAAAAAGATGAAATTAGTTTCCCTGATGAAATTAAATCAGCACTATATGAAGACATAATTACAGAATATACTGTTCATCAAAGAGATGGATATGTTTTATCACATGCAACACCACCAGAGGATAATACTACAAATGTTAGTTTACAAATTACAGAAAATGAAGATACAAATGTAATTAAAGTATATTATATTAGAAACAATTTTAACTATACAGTAAAGCATTATATTGAAAAACTAGACGGTACTTGGGAATTAAAGGATACAGACACAATAGAAAATGTAAAATACGGCTCAGAAGCAACTTACGAACCAAATATATATAAAGAATATACATTTGATGATAATAAAACAACACCAAAAAATGCAACAGTACCAGCAAATAATGATTTAGTAATAAACTTATACTATACAAGAAAATTATGCGATTACACAGTAAACTTCTTTATACAAGGAGAACAGAAACCATTTGAAACATATTCAAAATCTGCTAAATTAGGTGAAGTAATTACAGTATCACAAGATGAAATAAATACTACAAAGAATCAAATACCAAATGCTATCATATATGAATATGTACCAGGAACAACCTCAGTTACAATTAAAGATGGGGAAAATATAATAAATATTTACTATAAAGAAATTATTAGAACAGCTAGTATAACGGAAAACTCTACAACAATAAGAAAGACAAATTTAGTTATAGTATTAGATTTATCATCAAGTATGGAAAATGGCACTACTAGATTAGCAAATGCTAAATCAGCAGCAAACAAATTTATAGACCAAATATATAATAATGAAACAGTATCAGGAATTAATATTAAAGTTGTGACATTTAATAGTAGAAACCCAATAATTACTTCAACTAATTATATTGGAATAACAGAATGTACTAATGCTGATCACTATCATGGCTACATCGGTTCATGGGGTACAGATTGTAAATATATAGATGGTACATGGTATTCTGAATATAAAGAAGAACATACTTATGCTGCTTTCTCTGGAACACAAGCATTACCAGTATCAGGATTAACAAATAATACTGCAACAAACTATTCAGAAGCACAAGTATTGAAAACAGCAATAAACGGAATATATATTCCTTCACAATATCAAGATGGAGGCTATGGTACACATATTTATGCAGCACTACAAGAAGCTAATACACAAATATCAAGCTTAAATACAAGATACCAAAATAATGAAAGTGTTGTTGTATTCTTAGGTGATGGAGTGCCTACTTCACCTAGAAATGGTGGAGACTATATTGACAATTCAAATGAGAATATTGCTTCAGCAGCTTCTATATTAAAAGGAAATGCAACAGTATATTGTATAAGATTAGGAAAAGAAGCTCAAGGCTCAACAGTATTTAATACAATTGCTACATCATCAGATAAAATATTAGATGCAGATACAGAAGGAGATTTAATTGATGGATTTAATGCGATTACATCAAGTGAAAACTCTAGAACATTTACATCAAACAATAGTGCTAATGGAATAATTACGATAACAGATGTAGACCTAAATATAGGAACAGAAAAACCATTAACAGTAACAAAACCTGATGGAACAATCGACACATTTACAACAATTGATGCCTTAAATGCAAGTGGATATATAAGTTATACAGATAATATAATTACTTGGGATATAAAAAATTATTCTAAAGAAACACTACTAACGATAAACTATCATATAAATTAATCTAGAATAAGATTTAGCCACACAAGAAAGAAAAAAGCTTTCATTGATGTGGCTAAAAAAAAGGAGAAACTATGGCAAAACATAGCAAAGAAAAAATAACAAATAAAAGTAATAATAGAGAATTGATAATATTTGCAATTTTTATAATACTACTGCTTGTAGGAATAATAGAAGTTTCTATAATAAGAAACGAAAAGACAAGTAGATTTAATTCAATCAAGGATTCAACAACAATTGAAGGTGAAAGACTAGTTTTTAAAAGCACATTAGAACACAATAGAATAATAGAATCTATATTTAAAAATAATATATTGGAAACAGTAAAAATATATCAACAATTTGAAAATAACGAAGATTTGGAAAAAGAAAAAGAAAAATATTTAAATAATTCTAATATAACAATTTTGAATATTAATGAAGAAGAAAGATCAATTGAAATACAAAAAAATGATTTTGGCTCAGACACAGGAAAATCTTATGAAGAAATATATGATAAATACTTAGTCCAAATAATAGGAGCATATACAATAATAGAATAAAACATATCTAAACGGAACAAGCAATTTGCCTGTTCCGTTTTCATATCTAATCTTATTAAATGACAAGGTTTAATAAAGTTAAAACTGTTGCTAAGAAGATGGTCTTGCTTGAAATCCTTACAGTTTTAAGTGTGATATTCTGTATGACAGCCAAACTATTTGGTTTTTTTATTGTTAATGCCTTTGTGTTTTTTGTATTATAAATTTCCATACAAATCACTTCCTTTTTCTTCTGTTACATATATAGAAAGCTTATTTTAGATGCTTTTAAAAAAGTTTAAAAATCACCACTTTATAATATAATTATAGCATAGTAAAGCCAAAAACGCAAATTCGAATCAAATGTCGTTACAGTTCATACTAATCGCTATATAATCCGCTCCATCTTGCTGTCGGTTGGACATTTTCTTTTCTTAGGCTAAAGCACGAAAAGAAAAGTGCAACCGACACGTGGAGCTACTAATTTGAAAATTGGGGTCTTAACATTAACCAAATGTCATGCTAGATAAGACAAAGCGACAACTTCAGACACGGGGACTTAAGTTTTTGTCTAGCGGTTTTCGAGCATTTTCAATATTCATTTAACTTACAATTTAGATAAAGGTATACATTTCCGGTTCTTTTAGTGAATAATGAATAATTAATGACAATACGATGTGGAATTTTGCAAAAATGAAAATTGAAAAAATAAATTTGTTTACCAAATATAGACATAAAACAAATAAAATGGTATATTATATTCGATGGGTGATATTATGAAATATGAAACAAAAAGGATGCTAAAAAAGATAAAAAGCATTAATTACAAAAAAATGAATAAAATTGTAAATATAATATCAGAAAATAATAATAACAAATCAAAGTTATATATAAAATTTGATATATTTAGGAATTTTTTAAAAAGGGGAATCGGTTATACTGATTATTTTAGGGGGGACTATATTAATTTAACTAATGAAGAGAAAAATACTTATGTTACAGCAAAATCTTTTTATAGAATAATGCATTATTTAAATAATTATGATTATGTTTATATTTTTCATGATAAATTAATATTTAATAAATTTTTTAAAGAGTATATAAAAAGAGATTATATAAACTTAAAAAAATGTACTGTCGACCAATTTAAAGATTTTTTAGACAAGCATGATGTGGTTTTTGCAAAAGATCCAGTTGGTGAATGCGGACATGGAATAAAGAAAATAGAAGTAGCAAAAGTAAAAGACAAAGATAAGCTTTACGAAGAATTTATAAACAACAAACAATTTCTAGTAGAAGAAGAAATAATTCAAAGTGATGAATTAAATGAAATAAATCCCAATGTAGTTAATTCATTTAGGGTAGTAACACTTATAAAAGATGGACAGGCATATATATTAAACAATGCACTTAGAGTAAATCAAGATAAAGCTAATGTAATAGGTTGTACAAACGATTTATATTTTAGTTTTGCAGAAGATGGTACAATAGATAGTAATGTTATAGATGACTATGGAAATGTTTATGAAGAACATCCATTAACAGGCAAAAAATTTAGTGAAGTAAAAGTAAAAGATGTAAAAGAAGCATTTGAATTATGCAAAAAAGCAGCATTAGAAGTACAAGAAGTAAGATATGTAGGTTGGGATGTAGCTTTCTCAAACAAAGGACCTGTAATTGTAGAAGGAAATGAATATCCAGGTTATGGAATATTCCAATTTTACAAATTAAAAAATAAAAAATATGGACATTTAAAAGAAATACAAGACGTAATTGGTAATGAAGTAAAAAATATGAATTTGAAATGTGTTAATTAAAAAATTTTTAGTTTTGCAAAAACACGGGGCATTTTTGGCAAAATAAATCTCAAATTTTCTTGTTAATGTTAAGACCCCAATTTTCAAATTAGTAGCTCCACGTGTCGGTTGGACATTTTCTTTTCGTGCTTTAGCCTAAGAAAAGAAAATGTCCAACCGACAGCAAGATGGAGCGGATTATATATTAATTAGTCTGAACTGTAACTTTCTTATAAAAAATTTGAGATTTTTGTTGACATGTCATACAAAAGGTTGTATAATAAACAATGCGTGTAGATTTGCGATGAAGCAAAATGTGGCTACATCTTATAATAAAAATAGGATGGAGGGAACTTTTGTGGAGTATGTCTTGGCTAAGACCTAGGCGGATAAGTTTATATAAAGCACTTATCCTAGTAAACTATTACTGGGATTTTATAATGGTAAAACAGGAAACACCAGGGTGCGTTAAAACTTTCCCAAGGCTAATAAATTAGGTACTAAAATACCAAAACAAATTAAAGGAGGGAATTTTTCATGGCAAGAACAGCTAAAGAAGCAACAGAAGAAGTAGTTAAAAAGGAAACTACAAAAAAGAAAACAGAAGGAAAAACAAAGACAGAAGCTACAACAAAAAAGGTAGCAACAAAAAAAACAGAAACAACCAAAAAAGCAGAAACAACAAAGAAAACAGAGAAAAAAGTAAGCAATAAATCGGTTGTAACAAGCGAAAAAATGAGAATTAGACTTAAGGCTTATGATCATGTTCTTATAGACCAGTCTGCAGAAAAAATAGTAGATACTGCTAAAAGAACAGGTGCACAAGTTTCAGGACCTATTCCATTACCAACAAAGAAAGAAATAGTTACAATTATTCGTTCTCCACACAAAGACAAAGATTCAAGAGAACAATTTGAAATGAGAACACACAAAAGAGTTATCGACATCCTTTATCCAACACAAACAACTATTGATAGTTTAATGAAAATGGATTTACCAGCAGGTGTTGAAATAGAAATAAAATTATAAGGTTAAAGGTTAAAAATATATACCTTAAGACCAAGCTAGTATAAGTGCTAGCCAATAGTAATAAGGAGGAAAATCAATGAAAAAAGCAATATTAGGTAAAAAATTAGGAATGACACAAATCTTTGATGAAAAAGGAAGAGTTATTCCTGTAACAGTTATTGAAGCCGGACCATGTATAGTAGTACAAAGAAAGACTATAGATTGTGATGGTTACGAGGCTATTCAATTAGGATTTGGAGAGATTAAAGAAAAACATCTTATCAAACCTAAAAAAGGACATTTCACAAAAGTAGATGTAGCACCAAAAAAACATTTAAGAGAATTCAGATTAGATGAAATTAATTATAATGTAGGAGACGAAATCAAAGCAGATGTATTTTCTGCAGGAGAATTTGTTGATATTACAGGTACAACAAAAGGTAAAGGTTTCCAAGGTGTTATTAAACGTCATGGACAATCAAGAGGACCTATGGGACATGGTTCTATGTATCACAGAAGACCAGGTTCAATGGGATCAACATCAACTCCAGGTAGAGTTTATAAAGGAAAGAACTTACCAGGACATATGGGTTACGAAACAGTTACAGTTCAAAATCTAGAAATCGTAAAAGTAGATATGGACAAAAACGTAATATTAATAAAAGGTAGTGTTCCAGGAAATAAAGGAGCTATCCTAAAAATAAGAAATTCAGTAAAGAGTACAAAATAGTAGGAAGGGAGAGAAAACGAAATGCCTAAAATAGATGTTTACAATATAGAAGGTAAAAAAGTAAGCGATATCGAATTAAACGAAAACGTATTTGGAATTAAACCAAACGAAAAAATTGTTCATATTGCTTTAGTAAATTACATGGCAAATCAAAGACAAGGTACAGCTAACACAAAAACAAGAGCAGAAGTTGCTGGTGGTGGAAGAAAGCCATGGAGACAAAAAGGAACAGGTAGAGCAAGACAAGGAAGTATTAGAGCACCACAATGGATAAAAGGTGGTATAGCTTTAGGACCAAAACCAAGAGATTACAGCTACAGAATAAACAAAAAAGAAAGACAACTAGCTATAAGATCAGTATTAAGTTCTAAAGTATTAGAAAACAACCTAGTAGTTGTTGATAAATTAGATTTAAAAGAAGTTAAAACAAAGAACATGGTAAATGCACTAGAAAACTTAAAAGTTGAAGGAAAAGCATTAATCGTATTACCAGAAAAGAACCTAAATGTTCAAGCTTCAGCTAGAAACATTGAAGGAGTTAAAACAACATTAACAAACACAATAAACGTTTACGATTTATTAAAATACAATAAATTAGTATTAACAGTTGACAGTGTTAAAAACTTAGAGGAGGTGTATGCTTAAATGAAACCAGAAGATATAATAATAAAACCTATAGTAACAGAAAAAAGTAACCAAGGTTTAGAAGAAGGAAAGTATACATTCCGCGTTGCAAAAAAAGCAACAAAAGTTCAAATAGCAAATGCTGTAGAAACAATATTTGGAGTTAAAGTATTAAATGTTAATACAATGACAGTTAAAGGTAAAGAAAAAAGAATGGGAGCACATTCAGGAAAAAGACCTGATTGGAAAAAAGCAATAGTAACTATTGATACAAATCCAGCAGAAGTAACTTACCTAGGAAAAGGTGGAAAAGAAGTTAAGTTAGACAAAAAATACAAAGATTCAATTGATGAATTTATGGGAGCTTAATTAACACCTAAAATTATCTGGAAAAAACCAGGAAAACAAATAAATATCTGCAGAGTGGAGCAGGAAAAAATCCACAAATATTTTAAGTAAAAGAATTTAGCAAAAACGAGTAGTACTAGGAAAGCGAAAGAAAAAAGCACAGACTATACAAAAGTATGTCGAGCATTTTTGATAGAGCTTGACAACGTAATACGAAGTTTTTCATGAATTCAAGAAAGGAAAAGAGAAAATGGGAATAAAAACATTTAGACCATACACACCATCAAGAAGAAATATGACAACATTGACAAACGACGAAATAACAAAAACAACACCTGAAAAATCTTTATTAGCAAAGAAAAAGAAAAATGCAGGTAGAAACTCTTATGGTAGAATTACAGTTAGACACCAAGGTGGTGGAAACAGACAAAAATATAGAATAATCGATTTTAAAAGAAAGAAAGATAACATGGAAGCAACTGTTATCGGAATTGAATACGATCCAAATCGTACAAGTAATATAGCTTTAATTCAATATGAAGACGGAGAAAAAGCATATATACTAGCTCCAGTAGGATTAAAAGATGGAGACAAAGTAGTATCTGGTGAAAACGTAGATATTAAACCAGGAAACTGCTTACCAATAGAAAACATTCCAGTTGGTACTTTAATTCATAATATAGAATTAAACCCAGGTCAAGGTGGAAAAATGGTAAAAGCTGCAGGTGGAGAAGCACAACTTATGGCTAAAGAAGGAGAATACGCACATGTAAGATTACCATCAGGAGAAATGAGATTAGTAAGAGCAAAATGTAGAGCAACAATAGGAACAATCGGTAACACAGACCATGGAAACGTAAAACTAGGAAAAGCAGGAAGAACAAGACATATGGGCGTTAGACCAACAGTTAGAGGTTCTGTTATGAACCCAGTAGATCACCCACATGGTGGTGGTGAAGGTAAAGCACCAGTAGGACATAGTGGACCACTTACTCCTTGGGGCAAACCAGCATTAGGATATAAGACAAGAAAGAAAAATAATAGAACAGACAAATATATAGTAAAGAGAAGAAAATAATTAAAAGGAGGAAAATCTAATGTCAAGATCTAGTAAGAAAAAACCATTCGTAGAAGAAAGATTATTAAAAAGAATTCAAGCTATGAATGAAAGCGGAACAAAACAAGTTTTAAAAACTTGGTCAAGAGCTTCTACAATCTACCCACAAATGGTAGGACACACAATAGCAGTTCATGATGGAAGAAAACACGTTCCAGTATATATATCAGAAGAAATGATAGGACATAAATTAGGAGAATTTGCTCCAACAAGAACATTTAGAGGACATTCAGGAGAAAAGAAAACAAACGTAAAATAAGCGTTATGAATATTTAAAGGAGGTAAATTAAATGCCAGAAGAAAATAAAGTACTAGAAGCAACAGCTACATTAAGATTTGCTAGAATATCAGCAAGAAAAGTTAAAATAGTAGCAGACTTAATAAGAGGCAAAAAAGTTGATGAAGCATTAGCAATAGTTAAATTTACACCAAAGGCATCATCTGAAGTATTAGAAAAATTATTAAATTCTGCAATAGCAAATGCAGAAAACAACCATGGTATGAATAGAGGAAATTTAGTTGTTAGCGAAATCTATGCAAACCAAGGTCCTACAATGAAAAGAATTAGACCAGCAGCAAAAGGATCAGCTTCAAGAATTAGAAAAAGAACAAGTCATATAACAATTAAGTTAAGAGAAGTTTAAGGAGGGAGTTTAAGATATGGGACAAAAAATGCATCCACATGGATTAAGAGTTGGTGTTATAAGCGATTGGGATTCTAAATGGTACGCAGATTCAAAGAATTTTAGTGATTACCTAATCGAAGACCACAAGATCCGTGAATATGTAAAGAAAAAATTATATGTTAGCGGTATTTCTAAAATAGAAATAGAAAGAACAGCTAAATTTGTAAAAGTAAATGTTTACACAGCTAAACCAGGTGTAGTTATAGGAAAAGGTGGTAACTTAGCTGAAAGCTTAAAACAAGAATTATCAAAAATGATAGGTAAAGAAGTAAACTTAAACATAGTTGAAGTTAAAGATGTTGACACAAATGCTCAATTAGTAGCAGAAAACATCGCAGGACAACTAGAAAGAAGAATTTCATTCAGAAGAGCAATGAAACAATGCATGCAAAAATCTATGAAAGCAGGAGCTCTAGGAATTAAAACAGCTGTATCTGGACGTTTAGGCGGAGCTGATATGGCAAGAACAGAATTCTACAAAGAGGGAACAATTCCTCTACAAACATTAAGAGCTGATATTGATTACGGATTTGCAGAAGCAGATACAACTTATGGAAAGATAGGTGTAAAAGTTTGGATATATAAAGGAGAAGTTCTTCCAACAAAAAAAATTAAAACAGAAGGAGGAGAACAATAATGCCAGTAATGCCAAAAAGAACAAAATATAGAAAAATGCAAAAAGGTAGAAATAGAGGAAAAGCAACAAGAGGTAACGTTGTAAACGAAGGCGAATTCGGACTACAAACATTAGAAGCTGGTTTAATTACAGCAAACCAAATAGAAGCAGCACGTATTGCTATGACACGTTACATCAAAAGAGGTGGTAAAGTTTGGATTAAAATATTCCCAAACAAACCAATAAGTAAAAAACCTGCTGAAACTCGTATGGGTAAAGGTAAAGGAGCTGTTGAATATTGGGTAGCACCTGTTAAACCAGGAAGAATCCTATTTGAAATAGCTGAAGTTTCAGAAGAAGTTGCAAGAGAAGCTTTAAGATTAGCTTCACACAAACTACCAGTTAAAACAAAATTTGTAACAAGAGAAAATGATCAAGGTGGTGATGTTTAAATGAAGATAGAGAAAATAAGAGAAATGTCTTCAGAAGACTTAAATAAAGAATTAAGCGAATTAAAAACAGAGTTATTTAAACTAAGATTTAATTTAGCTACAAACGGATTAGATAATCCTATGAAAATAAAAGAAACAAAGAAAGATATAGCTAGAATAAACACAGTTTTAAAAGAAAGAGAACTAGCTTAAGTAGTTAAAAGGAGGATTAAATAATGGAAGAAAGAAATCTTCGTAAAGTTATGATTGGTACAGTTACATCTAACAAAATGGATAAAACAGTAGTTGTATCAGTTGAAACAAGTGTTAAGCACAAACTATATGGTAAAATCGTTAAAAGAACATATAAACTAAAAGCACACGACGAAAACAACGAATGCCAAATAGGAGATAAAGTAAAAGTAATGGAAACTAGACCTCTATCAAAAGATAAAAGATGGAGAGTAGTTGAAGTTGTAGAAAAAGCAGTTATAAAATAAAGAATAATTATAAGGAGGAAACCTAGATGATTCAACAACAATCAAGATTAAAAGTTGCAGATAACACAGGAGCAAAAGAATTAATGTGTATCAGATGTTTAGGTGGTTCACATAGAAAATTTGCAGGTGTAGGTGATGTTATAGTTGCATCAGTTAAAAGTGCTATACCAACAGGTGTTGTAAAAAAAGGTGATGTTGTTAAAGCTGTTATAGTTAGAACAAAGAAACCTATAAGAAGAGCAGACGGTTCTTATGTAAGATTTGATGAGAATGCAGCTGTTATAATACGTGATGATGGAACTCCAAAAGGAACACGTATATTTGGACCTATAGCTAGAGAATTAAGAGATAAAGATTACATGAAAATCTTATCTTTAGCTCCAGAAGTTCTATAATTAAAAACTAAGAATTAATCAAGAAGGAGGGAAAACCTTTATGAAAATAAAAAAAGGTGATACAGTTCAAGTTTTATCAGGAAATGATAAAGGAAAAACTGGTGAAGTTTTAGAAGTAATGCCAAAACAAGAAAAAATAGTTGTTAAAGGCGTAAATATTAGAAAAAAACACATCAAACCTAGAAAACAAGGCGACGAAGGTGGAATAGTACCAGTAGAAGTTGCAATTCATTCAAGCAAAGTTAATGTTGTATGTTCAAAATGCAACAAACCTGCAAGAATAGGTTACAAACAAGAAAAAGACGGAAAAGTTCGTGTTTGTAAAAGATGTGGAACAGTTATAAAATAAAGGAGGGAAAAAATAAATCATGGAAGTATTAAGAGAGCAATATGAAAAAGAAGTTATACCTGCATTAATGAAGAAGTTCGAATACAAATCAGTTATGCAAGTTCCAAAACTAGAAAAAATAGTTATAAACATAGGCTTAGGAGATACAAAAGATAATCCTAAAGCATTAGATAATGCAATTGCAGATTTAACAGCTATAACAGGTCAAAAACCAGTTATAACAAAGGCTAGAAAATCAATTGCAGCATTCAAATTAAGAGAAGGTGCAAATGTTGGTTGCAAAGTTACATTAAGAAAAGATAAAATGTATGATTTTGCATACAAACTATTCAATGTATCTCTACCAAGAGTAAGAGATTTCAGAGGATTACCAAACAACTCATTTGATGGAAAAGGAAACTATTCTTTAGGTATCAAAGAGCAAGTTATATTCCCAGAAATCGAATATGAAAAAATAGACAAAGTAAGAGGTATGGATATTATATTCGTTACTACAGCTAATTCAGATGAAGAAGCTAAGGAATTATTAAGCTTATTAGGAATGCCTTTTAGAGCTTAAACCAATTTAAAAGGAGGAAATTAAAAAATATGGCTAAGAAATCTATGATAGTAAAACAACAAAAAGAACAAAAATATCAAACTAGAGAATATAATAGATGCAAAATATGCGGAAGACCTCATGGATATATTAGAAAATACGGAATTTGCCGTATATGCTTCAGAGAATTAGCACACAAAGGCGAAATCCCAGGAGTTAAAAAATCTAGTTGGTAAAATATAAAAATAAAAAGAAGGAGGATAAATAAATGGTTACAACAGATCCAATTGCAGATATGTTAACAAGAATAAGAAATGCAAGTCAAGCAAACTTCAAAACAGTTGATATTCCTGCATCAAACATGAAAAGAGACATTGCTGAAATATTATTTAACGAAGGTTATATAAAGGCTTATGAAGAAATTAAAAACGATAATCAAGGAATTATCAGAGTAAGCTTAAAATATACAGAAAAAGGTAAAAAAGTTATATCTGGATTAAAAAGAATTAGTAAACCAGGTTTAAGAATATATGCATCAAAAGAAGAACTTCCTAAAGTATTAAATGGTTTAGGAATAGCTTTAATCTCAACATCAAAAGGAGTTATGACAGATAAAAAAGCTCGTGAATTAGGTGTTGGTGGAGAAGTATTAGCATATATTTGGTAATTAAAATTTAAGAGAGGAGAAAAAGAAAATGTCAAGAATAGGAAATAAACCAATTACAGTTCCAGAAAATGTTGAAGTAAAATTAGATGGAAACAAAATAACTGTAAAAGGACCTAAAGGAACTCTAGAAAAAGAATTACATCCAAACATGAAAATAACATTAGAAAACAATGTTATAACAGTTACAAGACCAAATGATGAACCACAAAACAGAAGTTTACATGGTTTAACAAGAACATTAATAAATAATATGATAGTTGGTGTTGTTGATGAATATACTAGAGCTCTAGAAATAAATGGTGTAGGTTACAGAGCTGCAAAACAAGGAAACAAATTAGTTCTAACACTTGGATATTCACATCCAGTTGAAATGGTAGAACCAGAAGGAATTAAATTTGAAGTTCCAGCTCCAAACCAAATTATCGTAAGAGGTATGGATAAAGAATTAGTTGGAGAAATGGCAGCAGTTATAAGAACAAAGAGACCACCAGAAGTATATAGAGGAAAAGGTATTAAATATGTTGAAGAACATATTAGACGTAAAGAGGGTAAAACTGGTAAAAAATAGAAGCAAATGAAAAGCGGCATCTTGCGTTGTCAAGCTGCATAAAAATTTTTTCGACATACTATTTGTATAGTCTCAAAAATTTTTAATTGCTTTCCTAGCAATATACCACTTTTGCTTTGCTTGAATAAGTAAAAAAGGAGGAATAAAGAAAATGGTTTCTAAAACTAATAGAAAATTAGAAAGAGAAAGAAGACATAGAAGAGTTCGTACAAAAATTAGTGGAACAGCTGAATGCCCAAGATTATGTGTTTTCAGAAGTAACACAAATGTATATGCTCAAATAATTGATGACACTAAGGGTGTAACATTAGTTCAAGCTTCAACATTAGATAAAGAAGTTAAAACAAAACACTCAAACAAAGAAGCAGCTAAAGAAGTTGGAACACTAGTTGCAAAAAGAGCCTTAGAAAAAAATATCAAAACAGTAGTTTATGATAGAGGTGGATATGTATATCATGGTGTTGTAAAAGAATTAGCAGAAGCTGCAAGAGAAGCAGGTTTAGAGTTCTAATTTTAAGAAAGGAGAAGTAATTTTAATGGAAGAAAAGACAATGGAATTTAAAGAAAAAGTTGTAGCTATTAACAGAGTTGCAAAAGTTGTTAAAGGTGGTAGAAATTTCAGATTCAGCGCTGTAGTAGTTGTTGGAGACGAAAATGGACACGTAGGTATAGGAAATGGTAAAGCAGCAGAAGTTCCAGACGCAATCAAAAAAGCTATTGAAGATGCTAAAAAGAATTTAATAGAAGTTCCTATCGTTGGAACAACTGTACCACATGAATATTTAGGTACATTTGGTTCAGCAAGTGTTCTAATTAAACCAGGTGCTGAAGGATCTGGACTTATTGCAGGAGGTAGTGTAAGACCAATTCTAGAACTTGCAGGTTATAGAGATATCAAAACAAAAGTTATTGGTACAAACAACCCAAGAAACGTTGGATATGCTACAATGAATGCATTAGAGAACATGGCAACAGCAGAAAGTATAGCTAAAAAAAGAGGAAAAAAAGTAGAAGAAATTTAGTTTCAAATTAATAATAGAAGAATTAAATACTTGTAAATTCTTCGAATTTTGAAGGAGGGAAAATCGATGGAATTAGGAAACATTAAATCTGCCACAGAAACAGTAACTAGAAAAAGAGTTGGACGTGGAATAGGTTCAGGTCTTGGAAAAACATCAGGTAGAGGACATAAAGGACAAAAAGCTAGATCAGGCGGTGGAGTTAGACGTGGATTTGAAGGTGGTCAAACACCATTATATAGAAGATTACCTAAAAGAGGATTCAAAAACATCTTTGCAAAAAATTACACAGAAGTAACTTTAACAATGTTAAACAAAGCAACAACTGAAGAAGTTACAGCTGAAAGTCTAATAAAAGATAGAATAATCAGCAAAGCAGAGGATGGTATAGTTATTTTAGGCACAGGAAAACTAGAAAAGAAATTAACAGTTAAAGCAAACAGATTCACAGCCTCAGCTGCCAAAGCAATCGAAGCTGCTGGTGGAAAAGTAGAGGTGATTTAGTTGTTTAAAACAATAAAAAATGCCTTAAAAACACCAGAAATCAGAAAAAGATTATTATACACATTACTTATAATAGTAATATTTAGATTTGGGTGTCATATCACAGTTCCAGGTGTAGATGCTATAGCTCTAGAAACAATAAAAAATAGTGCAGCTACATCAATATCTGGATTGATTGATATAATTTCCGGTGGTGCATTCTCAAAATTGTCTGTATTTGCAATGACAATTACACCATACATTACAGCATCAATTGTTATACAATTGCTAGGTATGGTTATACCTTCTCTAGAAAGAGCAATTAAAGAAGGTGGAGAAGAAGGAAAAGCAAAAGTAAATAGATATACAAAAATGCTTACATTATTCTTAGCTTTTGTTGAAGCACTAGGATTATACTTAACATATAGCAATGCATACAAAAACTATGGAGTTTTCATAAACCCAGGTTTTGGAACAGGAGCTATATTCGTAATATCATTAATTGCAGGAACAGCATTCTTAATGTGGCTTGGAGAACAAATTACAAGTAAAGGAATTGGAAATGGAATATCTCTAATTATCTTTATAGGTATTATATCTTCATTACCAAAAGCAGTTACAACAATGTATAACTTAATTTATGTTCCAGGTGTTGGAATTAGCACAACAGGAATAATTACATCAATTGCAATTATTCTAGGAGCATTAGTATTAGTTGCAGGAGTTGTATTTGTACAAGAAGCTGAAAGAAGAGTACCAGTACAATATGCTAAAAAAGTAGTTGGTAGAAAAATGTATGGTGGTCAAAATACACATATCCCATTAAAACTTGCTATGGCAGGTGTAATGCCAGTTATCTTTGCATCATCATTACTAACATTCCCAGCAATGATAATACCAATGTTTAATAGTAACATTGCTACAGCTACTGGATTTTGGGCAGGTGTTTATAAATTTTCAATGTCAACATCATCTGCACAATTTGGTATAGGTTATACAATAGCAAATGCACTTGTTTATTTAGTTTTAATAATAGCATTTACTTACTTTTATACTTATGCAACATTTAATCCAGCAGAAGTATCAAGCAATATAAAGAAAAATGGTGGTTTCATACCAGGTATAAGAGCAGGAAAACCAACAACAGAATATTTATCATCAATAATGAAAAAAATAACTTTGTTTGGAGGATTGTTCCTAAGTTTAATTGCTATCTTACCAATGCTTTTAAGCTTTACAAACTTGAATATAACTTTTGGTGGAACATCAATATTAATCGTAGTAGGTGTTGCGCTTGAGACAGTACAACAACTAGAATCAAGATTAGTAATGAGACACTATAAAGGATTCTTAGAGTAAATAATAATGAAAAATAATAATTAATGATAGTTTTTGGCGTAAGCCAAAAACTTATCAGAGATTATTTTATTTTCATTATTTATGTAGGAGGAATAATTATATGTTTATAGTTTTACTAGGAGCACCACGGAAGTGGTAAAGGAACAGTAGGAAAGGTTTTAGCAGAAAATTTAAAACTTGCACACATTTCAACAGGAGACTTATTTAGAGAAAATCTTAAAAATGAAACAGAACTTGGAAAACAAGTAAAAAAATACATGGATAATGGAGAACTTGTTCCAGATGAAATAACTGTTAAAATGTTAGAAAAAAGGCTAGAAGAAAATGATGTTGAAAATGGAGCAATATTAGATGGTTTCCCAAGAACAAGAAACCAAGCAATTGCACTAGATGAACTATTACAATCAAATGGAAGTAAAGTAGATATGGCTTTAAACATTGAAGTACCTTTTGATGAAATAGTAGAAAGAATTGCAAATAGAAGAAGCTGCAAAGGCTGCAGCGAAATTTATAATGTAGTATTTAACCCACCAAAACAAGAAGGAATATGCGATAAATGCGGGGGAGAACTATATCAAAGAGAAGATCAAAAACCAGAAATTGTTCAAAACAGACTAGAAATATATAAAAATACTGCAGAAGAACTTATAAAATATTACGAAGAAAAAAATGTATTAAGAACTGAAAAGGCAGGAGATAAGGCTGGTAGAACGTCTTATGATGTTGCTGAAAAAGTTCAAAAAGATTTAGAATAAGGATGTAATAGAATTGATTGAGATAAAATCAAAGAGAGAAATTGAATTAATGAGAGAAGCTTCTAAAATAGCCTCTCAAACACAAAAAAGAGTAGAAGAATTAATAAGACCAGGAATATCAACAATAGAATTAGATAGAGCAGCTGAAAAATTCATAAGGGAAAATGATGCAATACCTGCACAAAAGAATTTTCCACATTATGAAAAAGGAGTGGCGCCTTTTCCAGCAACTTTATGTATTTCAATTAATGATGTTGTAATTCATGGCATACCATCAAAAAAAATTATATTAAATGAGGGAGATATAGTGAGCGTGGATTTGGTGGTATTAAAAAATGGATTTCATGGAGATTGTGCAAGAACATATATTGTTGGTGAAACTTCTCCAGAAGCAAAAAAATTAGTAGATATAACAAAACAAGCTTTTTACGAAGGCATCAAATTTGCGAAAAGTGGAAATAGAATAGGCGACATTTCCCACGCAATAGGTGAATTTGTAAATAAAAATGGATATTCAGTCGTAAGAGAATTTGAAGGACATGGAATAGGTAGACAAATGCACGAAGAACCAGAAGTCCCAAACTATGGAAAAGCTGGTAAAGGAGCAAGACTTGTTCCAGGAATGACAATAGCTGTAGAACCCATGGTAATAATGGGAAAGCCTGACATATATCAATTAGATGATGGCTGGACAATTGTAACAGAAGACGGAAGTTTATCTGCACATTATGAAAATACTATTTTAATTACAGAAAAAGAACCAGAAATATTGACAATCTAAAGAAAATGGTATATAATATACAAGTTAATGTGAATTTTAAAATGGGAGGAAAAGGAATTGTCTAAAGAAGATGTTATTGAAGTAGAAGGCACAGTAGTAGAAAGTTTACCTAATACACAATTCAAAGTAGAATTAGAAAATGGACATCAAGTTTTAGCACATATATCAGGAAAACTTAGAATGAACTACATTAAAATACTTCCAGGCGATAAAGTAAGATTAGAGTTATCACCATATGATCTAACAAAAGGCAGAATCACATGGAGAGATAAATAAAAAATAAAACAATGAGGTGAAAGAAATGAAAGTAAGACCATCAGTTAAAAAAATATGCGAAAAATGCAAAATAATTAAAAGAAAAGGTGTTACAAGAGTAATTTGTGAAAACCCTAAACACAAACAAAGACAAGGGTAACTAAATTTTGCTAATATATAAAAATAGTGCGGCTGTCTTAATTTTTAAGAATATCTATTTTTATTTATTAATATATACAATCCAAAAAGTTAAAAAATATTTAAAGAGGTGAAAAAATTTATGGCACGTATTGCAGGTGTTGACTTACCAAAAGAAAAAAGAGTTGAAATAGGTCTAACATATATTTATGGAATAGGTAGAGCAAGCTCTAACAAGATTTTAGCAGCAGCTAAAGTTAATCCAGATATAAGAGTTAAAGACTTAACAGATGATCAAGTACAAGATATAAGAAAAGCTATGGAAGGTTACAAAGTTGAAGGTGACTTAAAAAGAGAAGTAGCTTTAAATATCAAAAGACTTACAGAAATAGGTTGCTTTAGAGGAACAAGACATAAGAGAGGACTACCAGTTAGAGGTCAAAGAACAAAAACAAACGCAAGAACAAGAAAAGGACCAAGAAAAGTAGTTAGCAAGAAAAGCAAATAGAAATTAATGAAACTTAGAATATTAAGTAATTCATTCTTTAGTGAATAGTAAACCGTGAAGAAATAGATTTACTTCACAAATTTAAAAAAGGAGGAAGAGCTAAATGGCAAAACCAACACAAAAAGTTACTAGAAGAAGAGATAGAAAAAACATTGAAAAAGGAGAAGCACACATTCATTCTAGTTTTAATAATACAATAGTTACAATTACAGATGAAAGAGGAAACGTAATCTCATGGGCAAGTGCTGGAGAACTAGGATTTAAAGGTTCAAGAAAGAGCACACCATTTGCTGCTGGAGAAGCTGCTTTAACAGCTGCAAAAGCTGGAATGGAACATGGATTAAAAAGTGTTGCAGTATTTGTAAAAGGACCAGGTTCAGGAAGAGAAGCTGCTATAAGATCATTACAAACAGCAGGACTTGAAATTACAGCAATAAAAGATGTAACACCAATTCCACATAATGGTTGTAGACCACCAAAAAGAAGAAGAGTATAGAATAAGGAGGAAAGGAAATGTCAAGATATAAAGACGAACAATGTCGTATTTGCCGTAGAGAAGGGCAAAAATTGTTCTTAAAAGGTTCAAGATGTTATTCAGATAAATGCAGTGTAACAAGAAGAAACTATGCACCAGGTGAACATGGACAAGGAAAGAAAAAATTATCTGAATACGGAACACAATTAAGAGAAAAACAAAAAACAAGATCTTTTTACGGAGTAGGAGAAAAACAATTCAGAAAATACTTCGAAATGGCTGAAAATAAAAAAGGAATAACAGGTGAAAACTTACTACAAATATTAGAAAGTAGATTAGATAACGTAGTATATAGAGCAGGCTTTGGAGTTTCAAGAGCACAAGCTAGACAACTTGTAAACCATGGACACTTTGAAGTTAATGGTCAAAAAGTTGATATTCCATCATACCTAATCAAAGCAGGAGATGTAATATCAGTTAGAGAAAACAAATTAGATAACAAAACAATTAAAGAAAATGTTGAAGCTAATAAAACAAGACCAATACCAGAATGGTTAGAAAAAGATAACAACAAATTACAAGTAAAAGTACTAAGATTAGCAGCAAGAGAAGACGTAGATATTCCAGTAGAAGAGCACTTAATAGTAGAATTATATTCTAGATAGAGTTTAAGAATTTAGAGTTTGCAGTTTAGAATAAGGCTAAACACAAAACTAAATTAGGAGGTTAAAATTAATGATTGAATTTGAAAAACCAAATATTGAATGCCTAGCAATAAATGAAGACGAAAGTTATGGAAAATTCGTATGTGAGCCACTTGAAAGAGGTTATGGAATGACAATAGGAAATTCTTTAAGAAGAATACTATTATCTTCATTACCAGGAGCAGCTATTACAAGCGTAAAAATTGAAGGTGTATTACATGAATTTTCTAGTATACCAAATGTAATTGAAGATGTACCAGAGATTATAGTTAACTTAAAAAGTGTAAGATTAAAGATGCATGAAAACGAAGTAAAAACTATAAAAATAGATTTTAATGGTGAAGGTGAAGTTAAAGCAGGAGATATAATTACAGACTCATCTATTGAAATACTAAATCCAGATTTGCATATTGCAACTGTAGCAGAAGGTGGCTTCTTACATATGGAGATGACTGTTGATAGAGGCAGAGGATATAATGTTGCAGAAAAGAACAAAACTCAAAATCAAGCTATAGATGTATTACCAATAGACTCTATATTTACACCAGTAAAGAAAGTTAATTATCAAGTTGAAAATACAAGAGTTGGCCAAATGGTTGATTATGATAAACTAACAATCGAAGTTTGGACAGACGGAAGCTTAAAAGCTTATGAAGCATTAAGCTTAGCAGCAAAAGTTATGACAGGACATTTAGAATTATTCATAGATCTTTCAGAAACAGCTAAAAATACTAAAGTTATGGTAGAAAAAGCTGAATCTAAGAGAGAAAGAATATTAGAAATGCCAATAGAAGACTTAGAATTATCTGTAAGATCATACAACTGCTTAAAGAGAGCAGGAATATCAACAGTTCAAGATTTAGCAAATAAGACAGAAGCAGATATGATGAAAGTAAGAAATCTAGGTAAAAAATCACTAGATGAAGTTACAAATAAATTACATTCATTAGAATTAAACTTTGCTTCTGAAGAAGAATAAAGAAAGAGGAGGCTGAAAAAATTGGCTAGAAAATTAGGTAAAACAACAGACCAAAGAATGGCAATGCTTAAAAACTTAACAACTGATTTATTAGTATATGGAAGAATAGAAACAACTGAAGCTAGAGCAAAAGAAGTTAGAAGTTTAGCTGAAAATTTAATAGCTCTTGCAATAAAAGAAAAGGATAACTTTGAAACAGTTGATCAAAAAGTTGTTAAAGCAAAATTAGATAGTAAAGGTAACAAAGAATTAGAAAAAGTTACAAGCAAAAATGGTAAAGAATATTTAAGAGTTGTTAAAGTAGAAACAACAGAAAAAAGACAAAAAGATATGCCATCTAGATTAAATGCAAGAAGAAAAATAATGGCAAACACAAACAAAGTAAAAGACAAAGATGGAAACAAAATAGATTTACCAGCAAAACTTTTTGGAGAGTTAGCTTCAAAATATGCCGGAAGACAAGGCGGATACACAAGAATATACAAAATGGGTCCAAGAAGAGGAGACTCAGCAGAAAAAGTTATAATCGAATTAGTATAAGTAAAGGGAGATGAGAATTATGCTTGCAAAATCATGGAAAAAAATATGCTTAATAATATTAATAATCGCATGCTTGTGGAACATAATTTCAAAACTTTCATATAAAGTATCTTTTTATCAAGTTGTAAACAACTTACAAGAAAAGTATAAAAAGGAACAAACAGCTAATAAAACATAACTTAGAGCTACATTAGCAAATAGATTAAAAAGAAGGAGTGAAGTCTAAATGAAAAAAGACATACAACCACAATATGAAGAAACAACTATAACATGTGCTTGTGGAAAAGTATATAAAGTTGGTTCAACAAAAAAAGATTTAAAAGTAGATATATGCTCTAACTGCCATGCATTCTGGACAGGTAACTTAAAAAGAGAAACAACTGGAGGAAGAGCAGATAAATTCAAGAAAAAATACGGAATTGAATAATAAAAAAAGGGCTAAAGCTCTTTTTTTATTCACAAGACCTGGAAAAATATGGAAAAATGTCGGAAATTCAAATTAATTGGCAAATAGCAAAATAAAAAAATGAAAAACAGTGCAAAACTGTGAAAAATAAGGAAAAAAGACATACGAAATTTCACAAAATTTTAACTTTTTCGCTATTTTATATTGACGTTTTTGTAAAAATATGGTATTTTATTAACAAGCAGAAGAAAAACAATAGAAAAAAGGGGAGTGCTTAGAATGTTAAATAAACAAATCCTTAAGTTACGAGAAGAACTAAATAATAGTATTATAAACGGAGAAGATTATGAAGTAGTATATAAGTTAAGTGTAAAATTAGATGAACTAATAACAAAGTATTATAAGGAAACAATAAAGCAATAGAACCTAAGTCTTTAGGTTCTATTTTGCTTTATAAAATTATATACTTAATTAAAAAATGTACAAATTTTACCAAAAACCTATACAAATTTGAAAAAAGATATTATAATAGATAATGGTAAAATGAATTATTGGGAGGAATAAAGATGGAGTTAAAATCTATTATTTCAGGTATAGAAGGTTTAAAAGCTAGAGGTAACCTTGATTTAGACATTCAAGCAATAGAAAGTGATTCAAGAAAAGTAAGTAAAAATACTATGTTCATTGCAATAAGTGGTTTTGCAACAGATGGACATAAATATATAAAACAAGCAATAGAAAACGGAGCTTCTGCTATTATGGTACAAGAAGGTGCTAAAATAAGCAAAGAAGATGTAACAGATGATGTAACAATTATTATGGCACCGGATACAAGAATTGCAGCAGCAAAAGTAGCATGTAATTTTTACAAAAACCCATCAAAAAAGCTTAAACTAATAGGTGTAACAGGAACAAAAGGTAAAACAACAACAACATTTATGATTAAAGCAATATTAGAAGCACAAGGTAAAAAAGTAGGGCTAATTGGAACAGTTGCAAACTATATATGTGGTAAAAACTTAGGTGAAAGTTCACGTACTACACCAGATAGCTTAGAACTACAAAAGTTATTTAGTGATATGGTAGAAGCAGGTGCAGAATATGCCATTATGGAAGTTTCTTCACAAGCATTAAAATTACATAGAGTAGATGGTTGTGACTTTGATATAGGTGTATTTACAAACTTTTCAGAAGACCATATAAGCGACCACGAACACCCAGATATGGAAGATTACTTTAATTCAAAATTAAAACTAATAGAAAGAAGTAAAGCAAGCTTTATTAATGCAGATGATTTTAGAGTATCAAAAATAAAAAAATTATTACCAGAAAAGAACATAAAATCTTATGGTATAGATAACGAAGCAGACCTAATTGCAAAAGATATAACAATAACAAACTCAAGTGTAGATTTTAAAGTTAAAATAAATGGAAAAAATGAAAGAGTAAAAACAGGAATTCCAGGAAGATTTAGTGTTTATAACTCTTTAGCAGCAATAAGTGTTGCATGCAAATTAGGAGTAGATGCAGAAACAATAAAAGAAGCTTTATTAAATGTTAGAGTTCCAGGAAGAAGCGAACTTGTTGATAACAAAAAAGGTTTAACAATAATGATTGATTATGCACATTCACCAGAAAGTCTTCAAAGCATATTAAGTGCTGTAAAAAGCTATACAAGAGGAAAAGTAATATCAGTATTTGGTTGTGGTGGAGATAGAGATAAAACTAAAAGACCAATAATGGGACAAATTTCAACAAGTATCGCAGACTTTACAATAATAACTTCAGATAATCCAAGAACAGAAGATCCAGATACAATAGTAAACGAAATAGAAGTTGGAGCTAAAAAAGCAAAAGGAAAATACAAAAAAATAGTTAATAGAACAGAAGCAATAAAATATGCAATTAACATGGCAAGCAAAAATGATATAATAGTACTTGCTGGAAAAGGACATGAAACATATCAAGAAATAAATGGAATAAAACATCATTATGACGAAAGAGAAATTATAAAGGAGGTAATATAAATTGTATTTCCAAACAAGAATACTGTTTGTTTCATTTGCCGCAACAGTAATTCTAGCAATATTTATAATACCTATACTTAGAAAATTCAAAATAGGACAAATAGAAAGAGATGATGGACCAGAAAGCCATTTAGGTAAAAAAGGAACACCAACAATGGGAGGAATAATTATAGCAGCAGGAATAATTATAGGCACAATAGGTGGATATATTTATTACTCCAAAACAGACCCGGAAGTTGGAAAAAGACTGTTCCCATTATTGCTTATATCAATAGGCTTTGGACTTATTGGCTTTATAGACGATTATAAAAAACTAGTACTTAAAAATACTAAAGGATTAAAACCATCAGAAAAAATGCTTGGACTACTTATAATAGCCGTGCTATTTACACTATACTTACTAAAAGGTGTAAACTTAGGAACAACAACAATAATGCCTTTCTCAAAAAAGGAAATAGTATTGCCAGTTCTTGCATATATTCCATTTGCAATTTTTGTAATGCTTGGAACAACAAATGCAGTAAATTTAACAGATGGAATAGATGGACTAAGTACAAGCGTTTCAGCAATTATAACAACTTGCTTAACAGTAATTGCAATTATCTTAGATGTCAAGGAAATTGTAGTATTTGGAAGCATTATAGTTGGAGCATGTTTAGGCTTTTTAATATTTAACCTAAACACTGCACAAGTATTTATGGGAGATACAGGTTCGTTATTATTACGGAGGCGTAATATCAGCAATGGCTTTGTATTTACAAATGCCACTAATACTTCTAATAATAGCAGCAATACCAGTTGTAGAAACATTATCAGTAGTATTGCAAGTTATATATTTTAAAAGAACTGGAGGCAAAAGATTATTCAAAATGGCACCATTGCATCACCATTTTGAATTATCAGGCTGGAACGAGAACAAAGTAGTATCAATATTTTGTATATTTACACTAATGCTTTGCATTATAGGTCTTTGTTCTATATAAACAAAAGAAACATAGTATATAAATAAGAGAGGTATTTATGAAAACGAAAACAAATGCAGTAGCGAGTAATGTTCGCAAACAAAGCGATAAAAACAAACCATTTGATTTTATATTGTTTCTAGATGTATTAATACTTTTAGGAATGGGAATAACAATGGTACTTTCTGCAAGTTCACCAATGTCGCTTTCATCTACATCTAGTAGTTACACATATGCATACAAACAAGCAATAGCAGCAGGGCTTGGTCTATTTGTTATGTATGTAATATCAAAAATCGATTATAAAATACTGGCAAAATTTTATAAACCAATTTGGGTAATTTCAATAGTAGGGCTTGCAGCAGTTTTAATTCCTGGGATAGGTGTTAATGTAAATGGTGCATTAAGATGGATAAAATTCCCGGTTTTTGGAACAATACAGCCATCAGAGATTACAAAACTTGGGTTAATAATCTTTTTTGCAGCATATCTTACAATACATAGAGGAGAACTAAAAAGCTTAGGAAAAGGCTTTTTTAAACCATTATTACTTTTTGCAGCACCAGCTATAGGTATACTTTTAGTTGTACAATCACATTTAAGTGCTTCAGCAATAATAATTATTACAATATCAGTTATGATGATTGTGGCAGGTTGCAAAGTATCTCATTTTGCAATTTTTGGAGGAACAGGAGCAGTAATTGGCTCAACAGGATTATATGTTCTTGCAAAGGAATTTGGAATAGGTGCATATAGATTAAAAAGATTAATAGCATTCGCAAACCCATGGGCAGATCCATTAGATACAGGTTGGCAAATAATACAAGGACTATATGCAATTGGTTCTGGGGGACTTTTTGGAGTAGGCCTTGGAAACAGTAGACAAAAATACTTATACATATCAGAACCACATAACGACTATATATTTGCAGTTCTAGCAGAGGAGCTAGGGTTTGTTGGGTGTATATTAGTTATAGCGTTATTTGCAATATTTATTTGGAGAGGAATACTAATCTCTATGAAAGCACCAGATATGTTTGGAAGTTTACTAGCATGTGGAATAACAGCATTAATAGGGTTCCAAGCAATAATGAACATTGCAGTTGTAACATCATCAATACCAGTAACAGGAATAGCTTTGCCATTCTTTAGTTATGGAGGAACGTCACTTATAATTCTACTTGCAGCAGTCCGGAGTGCTTCTGAATATCTCAAGGCAAGGAAGCAAAATTTAGGAGGAAATATTTTATGAAAGTAATTATTGCAGCAGCTGGAACAGGTGGGCATATTAACCCAGGAATAGCAATAGCAAATGAAATAAAAAAGCATTATCCAAATGCTGATATAACTTTTATTGGTACTCCAAGAGGGCTAGAAAATGATTTAGTCCCAAGAAGCGGATATAAATTAAAAACCATTGAAGCATATGGAATTAGAAGAAAGATAAGCTTAAGCAATTTTAAAAATGCATGTAAAACTTTGAAAAGTTACAAAACTGCTAAAAATATAATAAAAGAAATAAAACCAGATATTGTAATAGGAACAGGTGGATATATTTGTGGACCTGTATTTTCAGGAGCATTCAAATATAAAATACCTACAGTAATACATGAAAGCAACGCTTTTCCAGGGGTTGCAGTAAAGGTTTTATCTAAAAAAACAGATACGGTTTTAGTTGGTTTTGAAGATGCAAAAAAACGCCTTCCAAAGGCAAAAAATGTTGTAGTTACAGGAACTCCAACAAAAGTTAATAAAATAGATTTAACAGAAGAACAAAAACAAACCATTAAAAAGCAATTTAAAATAAATAATAATTTGCCAGTGGTTACTGTATTTGGAGGAAGCCAAGGAGCAGAGTCAATAAACAAATGCTTTATAGATATAATAAATAACAAATTAAATAGCGATTACCAAATAATCTGGGCAGTTGGACAAAAGAAATATGAAGAAGTTAGAAACAGCATAAAAGAGTTATATAACGTAGCAGTAGTGCCATACATATACAATATGGAAGAGGTCTTAAATTTGGCAGATTTAGTGGTTAGTAGAAGCGGAGCAATGACAATAACCGAAGTTGCAAAATGTGGCAAACCTGCAATATTTATACCATATCCATATGCAACAGAGAATCATCAAGAGTACAATGCAAGAGTACTAGCAAACGTAGATGCAGCAAGAATTGTATTGGATAAAGAATTATCATCAGAAAAACTAAACAATGAAATAAAAAATATAATAACAGATAAACAAAAGCAAGTTCAAATGGCAAAAAATGCAGAAAAAATTGCAATAAAAGACGTAAATGAAAAGATATATAAAGAAATAGAAAAACTAATAAAAAAGAGCACATAGAGTTTTTAAGCTTTATGTGCTTTTTAGTTACAATCGTAACTGCTAGGAAAGATTAACCAATTTTGTGGTTAGAGTCTTTGTGTTCATGCCTTTTTTCTGATTCATTACCATGAATGGTGAAAACATGACCGGAACTAGCATGAATAAAGTAGAACCCATGGTGATTTCTTTCAATTTGAAAGTGGTTACCTAAAATGGGTGTCAAGAGTTCATCTAGTTCCTTGCCTAAATTTTCAGGTATGGTATAGTCCATAAAATAAATTCCTCTCTCCATCAAATATAAAATAATAGCTAAAAGCTACATCTATAGATATTATACCACTATTTAACATAGAATACAAATTTCTCTTAAAATAAACTCAAAACGGTCAGGCACTTTTATTTACCTTAAACATATAATGAAAATAGGTAAATGGAGGTGCTTTTTTTGTTAGTTTTTTTAACAAGCTTCATTGAATTTTGCAAAACAGCTTTTTTTGTTCTAGGCTATATATCTAATAATAGCCTGTTTCCAGAGCCATTATCACAAGAAGAAGAAAAAGTATATTTAGAGAGATATATGCGGGGGAGATGAAGAGGCAAGAAATGTACTAATAGAGCGAAACTTAAGGCTTGTTGCACACATATGCAAAAAATATAATGTACCAAATTTGGAATTAGATGATTTAATCTCAATAGGAACAATAGGCCTTATAAAAGGAATAAATACATTTAACCTAGATAAAAACGTAAGGCTTGCTACATATGCTTCAAGATGTATTGAAAATGAAATATTAATGTATTTAAGAAGTACTAAGAAATTAGGCGCAGAAGTATATTTAAACGAACCTATTGGAAAAGATAAAGATGATAATGAAATATCTTTAATTGATATTTTAGAAAATGATGAAAAAAATATAGAAGAAGAGATAGATTTTAAATTAAAAATGAAACAAATTTATGAAAAGATAAAATCAGTTTTGAAGAAAAGGGAACAAATAATAATAGAACTGCGTTTCGGACTTCGGAGGTAAAAAGCCAAAAACACAAAATGAAGTAGCAAAAATACTTGGGATATCACGTTCATATGTTTCAAGAATAGAAACAAAAGCAATAAAAAGATTAAATGAAGAATTAATAGAGGAGAAAAATTAAAAAGTCTTGCTAAAACAGCAAGACTTTTAATTAAAATTTATCAATAATATTATTTTCTATAAAACGGTTGATATTCTTAGCTGAAACGCCTGTATTGTACGATAAACTATCAACAGAAGGTATATCAGTAGAATTAACAATATAATTATTTAAAGCATAAATATCATGTTTATCCTTAGAAGCACAATTACAGCAAACATCACCATTTGTAGCAAAGAAACAGCCACATCTAACACATTTTTTTAGTTCCATAAACATCAAACCTCACTTATTAATTAACTTATCACATTTTATCACAAAAACTCGAAAAAAGGAAGAGAATATGGAAAAAAATTTCCACATTTCTATTGACATAAACAAAGATTAAATGTAAAATATATACGTACAGAAAATTAAATATATTAGAAAATAGATATATATAATAAATCTGAACATTGAAAATTTAATAAGTAAAGAGGTGTTTTTATGAATGTAACTATAGTAGCCATAATCACCTTTCTTATCTCAGCAGCTATTTTTATTCCAGTAGGAATTATAATTAGAAAAAAATCAGCTGAATCTAAAATCAAAAGTGCAGAAAGCGAAGCAAATAGAATTTTATTAAATGCAAAAAAAGAAGCAGAAAATGCAAAGAAGGAAGAAATTCTAAAGGCGAAAGAAGAAATTCTACAATCAAGAAATGAATTAGACAAAGAGATTAAAGAAAGAAGAGGCGAAGTTCAACAACAAGAAAAAAGATTATTCCAAAGAGAGGAAGCGTTAGAGAGACGCTCTGATAACTTTGAGAGAAGGGAAAAGGAGCTTGAAAGAAACATTCAAGACTTAGACAAGAAAAAGAAATCTCTTGATGAAATGTATGATAAGCAACTTACAGAATTGCAAAGAATTGCAGGCTTATCAAGAGAAGAAGCAAAAAAGATATTGCTTGAACAGTTAGATAGAACCTTAAGCGACGAAAAAGCAGCATTAATAAAAGCAGCAGAGCAAGCAACAAAGGAAACTGCAAATAAAAAAGCTAAGGAACTTATAGGTTATGCTATACAAAAATGTGCAGCAGACCATACATCAGAAACAACAGTATCTGTTGTAGCACTTCCAAATGATGACATGAAAGGAAGAATAATAGGAAGAGAAGGTCGTAACATTAAAATGCTTGAAACTTTAACAGGAATTGACTTAATAATAGACGACACTCCAGAAGCAGTTATTCTTTCAGGATTTGATCCATTAAGAAGAGAAGTTGCAAGAATAGCCTTAGAAAACTTAATTGAAGATGGAAGAATTCATCCAGCTAAAATTGAGGAAATGGTTGAAAAGGCTAAAGAGGAAGTAGAAGAAATTATTAAGGAAGAAGGAGAAAGAGCAGTACTAGAAACAGGAGTACATGGCTTACACCCAGACTTAGTAAAACTACTTGGAAAATTAAAATACAGAACAAGTTATGGACAAAATGTATTAAACCACTCAATAGAAGTTTCAAATTTAGCTAGAATAATGGCAGAAGAATTAGGACTAGACCCTAGAATAGCAAGAAGAGCAGGCTTATTACATGATATAGGAAAAGCTTTAGACCACGATATGGAAGGAACACACGTACAAATTGGTGTAGATGTACTTAAAAAATACAAAGAAAATGATATAATCATAAATGCTGTAGAAGCACACCATGGAGACGTTGAACCAAAAACAATAGAAGCTGTTTTAATACAAGCAGCAGATGCAATATCAGCATCAAGACCTGGAGCAAGAAGAGAAACTTTAGAAACATATATCAAGAGACTAGAAAAACTAGAATCAATAGCAGATTCTTTTGAAGGAGTAGAAAAATCTTATGCGATCCAAGCAGGACGTGAAATAAGATTAGTAGTAAAACCAGAAAAAGTATCAGACAGTCAAATGGTAACAATGGCAAGAGAAGTTGCACAAAAAGTAGAAAGCGAAATGGAATATCCAGGACAAATAAAAGTAAATGTAATAAGAGAAACAAGAGCAGTAGATTATGCAAAATAAGATAAGAAAGACTTACCTAAAAAGGTAGGTCTTTTTGTTTGCCATCAAATTTGACTTCCAGAAGAAAAAGTAGTATAATAATAAAAGTGGTGCCGTTTTAGGCCAATTTGAGATTTATAGATGTTTAATAAAAGTAGTATTCGGGTAAAATAAAATATGTAAAAAAGAACAAGGGAGAGACTTTTGTTCTATTGTGTTTGATGCGGAAATTAATTTTTAGAAAGGAGCTTTTAGGAGCATACGAGTAAATCAAAGAAAAAATAGGAGGAGAGAAAGAATAAAATGGAAGAGATTACAAAACAAACGAAAACAAGAATAAAAACAAAACCAAACAAAAGAGAGGAAAAAGGAATATTTAAAAAATCAAATTTAAAAATAATTCCACTTGGTGGGTTATTAGAAATTGGAAAAAACATTACAGTTATTGAATATGAAGACGATATAATAATTGTGGACTGTGGGCTTGGTTTCCCAGAGGACGACATGCTAGGTGTAGACTTAGTTATACCAGATATAACATACTTAGAGAAAAACAAAGATAAAATTAGAGGACTAGTTATTACACACGGACATGAGGACCATATAGGTGGCATACCATATTTATTAAAACAAATAAATGTGCCAATATATGCAACAAAATTAACAGCAGGTTTAATATCAAATAAACTAGAAGAACACAATTTATTAAGAAGTACAAGGCTAAAAGAAGTAAGACCAGGTCAAACAATTACTTTAGGTTCAATGAAAGTTGAATTTATAAGAATAACACACAGTATTCCAGATGCATGTGCACTTGCAATTCATACACCAGTAGGAACTATAGTACACACAGGAGACTTTAAAATAGATTATACACCAATAGATGGAGAAATAATCGATTTAGGAAGACTTGCAGCACTTGGAAATAAAGGTGTATTAGCACTTATGTCTGATAGTACAAATGCTGAAAGAAAAGGATATACAATGTCTGAAAGCACAGTAGGAGATATACTAGACAAGCTATTTGTAAATTGTACAAAAAGAATTGTTGTAGCAACATTCTCATCAAATGTGCACAGAGTTCAACAAATTGTAAATTCAGCAGTAAAATATAAAAGAAAAGTTGCAGTATGTGGAAGAAGTATGTGCAACATGATAGAAACTGCAAGAAAATTTGGATATATCAAAGTGCCAGATAATGTGTTTATAGATATAGATAGTATAAAATCATACCCAGATGATAGATTGGTTATAATAACAACAGGTAGCCAAGGAGAACCAATGTCTGCATTAACAAGAATGGCATCAGGAGAACATAGAAAGGTTCAAATAACACCAAATGACTTAATAATAATATCTGCAAACCCAATACCAGGAAACGAAAAATATATTTCAAAAGTTATAGATGACTTAATGAGCATTGGAGCAGAAGTTATTTACAATGCACTTCAAGACATACACGTTTCAGGACATGCATGCCAAGAAGAACAAAAACTAATGCTAACACTTGTAAAACCAAAATTCTTCATACCAGTTCATGGAGAATACAGACAATTAATAGCACATGCCGAAACAGCAAAATTACTTGGAATACCACATAAAAACATATTCTTAACAGAAAATGGAAAAGTACTAGAACTAAACGAAAACGAAGCTAAATTTACAGGACATGTAACATCAGGAAAAGTGTTAGTAGATGGTTTAGGTGTAGGAGACGTTGGAAACATTGTACTAAAAGATAGACAAAAATTATCTCAAGATGGCTTAATAGTTGTAGTAATAACAATGGACTCAAGAAGCGGAAAAATCGTCTCAGGACCAGACGTAATAAGCCGTGGCTTTGTATATGTAAGAGAATCAGAAAACTTAATGGAAGAAATAAAACACTTACTAAGAGAAGAACTATCAAAATGCGAAGAAAAACACATAACAGATTGGGCAACACTAAAACTAATAGTAAGAGAAGAATTAGGAAATTATATTTACAAAAAAACAAAGAGAGAGCCAATGTTAATACCAATAATAATGGAAGTTTAATTTTAAAATACAAATTGCAAAAATACTTGCAGTTTGTATTTTTATTACTAAAAATCTTCTCCCACCATTGACATTTTTTCTATTTCGATATATACTGTGAACATAGAAATTTCTTAAAGGAGGTTTGTTTTAATGAACGAATTAATCGAAATTAGATGGCATGGACGTGGAGGACAGGGTGCTAAAACGGCATCATTACTCTTGGCTGATGCAGCTTTTAATACAGGAAAATATATTCAAGGCTTCCCTGAATATGGACCAGAAAGAATGGGTGCTCCAATTACTGCATATAACAGAATTAGCACAAAACCTATAACAATACACAGTAATATTTATGAACCAGACTATGTTGTAGTTGTTGATGATACTCTATTAGAAAGTGTTGATGTAACAGCAGGTTTAAAGCCTACTGGAGCAATTGTAATTAATACAACAAAAGATAGTGAGTTCTTAAAAGAACATTTAAAAGGATATGAAGGAGAAATATATAAAATAGATGCAAGAAAAATATCTATGGAAACTTTAGGTAAATATTTCCCAAATACTCCAATGCTTGCAGCAATTGTAAAGGTAAGCAAAATTATGACAGATGAAGAATTTTTAAATGATATGCAAGGTTCATTTAAACACAAATTTGCTAAAAAACCAGAAGTTATAGAAGGAAATATGAAAGCACTAGAAATGGCTTTGAAGGAGGTTGAAAAGGTATGACAGAAATAAACACAAAAACACCAATGGAAAAATTAACAGAAGGTGGAACAATTTATACAGCAGGAAATGCAAGAGAATTTAAAACAGGAGATTGGAGAAGTACAAAGCCAGTTTTCTTAAGTGAAAAATGTAAGCAATGTGGATTATGCTTCCCAGTATGCCCAGATGACGCAATACCAGTAGGAGAAGACCAAAAAAGAACAGACTTTAATTATGATTACTGCAAAGGCTGTGGAGTATGTGCAAAAGTATGCCCATTTGGTGCAATTGAAATGAAATAAAGGAGGAAATAGAAATGTCAATTAGAGAACGTTTAAGTGGTAATGAAGCAGCAGCAACAGCTATGAAACAAATAAATCCAGATGTAGTTGCAGCATTTCCAATAACACCATCAACAGAAATACCACAATATTTTTCAACATTTGTTAGTAACGGAACAGTAGATACAGAATTTGTTGCAGTAGAAAGTGAGCATAGTGCAATGAGTGCCTGTATAGGAGCAGAAGCTGCAGGAGCAAGAGCTATGACAGCTACATCTGCAAATGGTTTATCTTTAATGTGGGAGATGATATATATTGCTTCAAGTTTAAGATTACCTATAGTAATGTCACTTGTAAACAGAGCAGTATCAGGACCATTAAATATCCATAACGATCATTCAGATGCAATGGGAGTAAGAGATGCAGGCTGGGTAATGTTATTTTCAGAAAATAACCAAGAAGCATATGATAATCTTCTTATGGCTCATAGAATAGCTGAAAACCCAAATGTAATGCTACCTTTAATGGTATGCCAAGATGGATTTATAACATCACATTCAATAGAAAATATTGAATTAGAAGATGATGAATTTGTTAAAAACTTTGTAGGAACATATAAACCAGAACATTACTTGTTAAATGATAAAGAGCCAATAGCTATAGGACCTTTAGACTTACAAGCATATTTATTTGAGCACAAAGCACAACAAGCAGAAGCAATGAAAAACGCAAAACAAGTTATATTAGATGTTGCAAAAGATTTTGAAAAAGCAACAGGTAGAAAATATGGCTTTGTTGAAGAATATAGAATGGAAGATGCAGAATATGTTATAGTATGTATGAATTCAACAGCAGGAACAGCAAAGTTCACAGCAGATAAATTAAGAGAAGAAGGCATAAAAGCTGGAGTTCTAAAAATAAGAGTATTTAGACCATTTCCAGCAGAAGAAATTGCTAAGAGCTTATCAAAAGCAAAAGCAGTGGCAGTTCTAGATAAGGCAGATGGGTTAAATGCTTGTGGGGGACCATTATTTACTGATGTAACATCTGGAATGTATATAGCTAATGTTAAAGTTCCAACACTAAGCTATATCTATGGAATAGGTGGAAGAGATACAAAGTCTGATGATATAGAAAAAGTATATAGAGACTTACAAGCAGTTGCAGAAACAGGAAAAGTAGAAAATCCATATAGATACCTTGGATTAAGGAGGGAAGACTAATGGCATATAATTTAAAAGAAGTAGTAGCAAATAAAAAATCAAGATTTACAGCAGGTCACAGAATGTGCGCAGGTTGTGGAGCACCAGTAGTTGGAAGAATGGTTTTAAGAGCATTAAAAAATGATGACCATGCAGTAGTATGCACAGCTACAGGTTGTATGGAAGTTTCAACATTTATTTATCCATACACATCTTGGACAGATTCTTTTATACACACAGCATTTGAATGTGCAGGAGCAACTCTATCAGGAGCAGAAGCTGCATATAAATCAATGAAAAAGCAGGGAAAACTATCAGATAAAGATACAAAATTTATAGCATTTGGAGGAGATGGAGGAACTTATGATATAGGGCTTCAAAGCTTATCAGGAGCAATGGAAAGAGGACACGACATGGTATATGTATGCTATGATAATGGAGCATATATGAACACAGGTATACAACGTTCATCAGCAACACCAAAATTTGCAGATACAACAACATCTCCAGCAGGTACAGTAATTCCAGGAAAGATGCAATCAAGAAAAGACTTAACAGAAATAATGGCATCACACCATTTACCATATGTAGCACAAACAATAGCTGTAAACAATTTTAAAGACCTATACGAAAAATCTGAAAAAGCAATATATACAGAAGGACCATGTTTCCTAAATGTATTAACACCATGTCCAAGAGGTTGGGGATATCCAACAGAAGACCTAATGAAAATTAATAAACTAGCAGTAGAAACATGCTATTGGCCACTATATGAAGTAATAGACGGAAAATACATTGTAAATTACAAACCAGCAAATAAACTTCCAATAGAAGAATTTTTAAGACCACAAAAAAGATTTAAACACATGTTTAAACCAGGAAATGAATGGATGATAGAAGAATTCCAAAAAGAAGTTGATAAGAGATGGGATGAACTGTTAAAGTTAGAAGAAATAACAAATAGATAATAAAAAGGGGCAATGCCTCTTTTTATTATCTAATGCAAATATATTGCTTTTAACATAAATATATAATATAATATGAAACGAAAAGGGTGATATTATGAAGCTAAAGAGAATATTATTAATTTTTGTATTAGCATTAGTTTTAATTCTTTTAGGCGAAACTAGGTCAGAAGCTAGTTTGTATCTAGATAACTTAGATTTTCAGGTACAAATTAATGATGATGGAAGTATGAATGTTGTTGAAACATGGGATATTAAAGTTTCAGATACTAATACTTTATACAAAACATTTATTAAGGATGACACAAAATATTCTAGCATTATGGATGTTTCTGTAAAGGATATCACAAAAGGAGAAAACAATATATTCAATAGTGCAAGTAAATGGGAATATCATTTACCAAAAGGATATTTCTTTGCGGGAACAAATAATAAAGGAGAAAATGAAATTGCTTGGGGAGTAAGTATAGAATCTACTACACGAAAGCAATATTTAATAAGTTACAGAGTAAATGATGTTATAACAAAATATAATGATTGCGCTGAACTATATTGGCAGTTTCTAGGAAATGAGTTTGAAATTTCAGCAAACAAAATTACTGGAACAATTAAACTACCAGCAAATGTTCAACATTTAGAAAATCTGAAAGTGTGGGGACATACAAAATACCTAAATGGAGAAGTAAAAGTTGTTTCATCAGATACAGTTGAATTTAATCTTAATAATTATAAATCAAAGAATTATGTTGAAGTAAGACTAGCAATGCCAACATACTTATTTGAAAAAGTATCCTCTGAAAATATATCACAAGAAGAAAAACTAGATGATATTATAAAAGAAGAAACTGAATGGGCAAATGAGGCAAATGCAAGAAGAGATAGGAGAAATAAAAATTTTAAACTGTTAATTCTAGCAACAATTTTAGTAAATACTAGTATTGGAATAATGTTTTCTAAAAAAATAAAGAAAAACAAGCAATTCCTTGAGAAAAACCCAAACATTTTACCAGAACAACAATTAGAATATTATAGGGAACTACCAGATAAAGAAGAAACACCATTAGAGGCAGTATTTATTCTAAAAACTGGATATAAGCAAAGTTGCTTACCAAATGTTTTTTCTGCAACTATCTTAAATTTTGCCCTGAAAGGATATATAAGGATAGAGCAAGAGGGAAAAACAATAAAAATTCTATTGAACAAAATAAAAACGGATGAGTTAACGGGGGATGAAAAAAAGGTATTAGAAATATTAAGAGCCGCAAGTAATAATAATGAACTTACAATGGCAGAACTGGAAAAATACATCAAAAATTATCCATCAAAATTAATGAATTTGAATTCAACTTTTGAAAAGGTATCAAAAACACAAGCAAGTGAAAAAGGAAAATTTGATACAAATAGGTTCAATAAGCAAATAGTTTATGCAGAAAAAAATGTTGGATATATTTTTATATTAATTATAATTATAATTGCTTCAATATTTACAATAGGGTATGCTTATAAAAACGTTCAAGGTATGCTTATCACATGCACTATAATCTCATTAGCATTTTTTATAGTAGTAACTATTATAAATTTAATATTGAATATGAAAATAACCACCAGCTTTAATGGCTTTACTCAGAAAGGGATTAATGAACAAGAACAGTGGAAAGCTTTTAAAAAATACATGGAAGACTTTTCATACTTAGATGAAAAGGAAGTTCCAGAATTAGTATTATGGGAAAAATATTTAGTATATGCTACAGCATTTGGAATAGCCGACAAAGTGTTAAAACAATTAAAAGTAAAATATCCAGAACTAAATAATCAAGATACAATTAGCAACATGGTATTGTTTAATGCTATGTACAATGCAAAGGGACTTAATGCAAACTTTATAAATTCAATAAGTACATCAACTTCAAGAATGTACTCAAGTACATATTCATCAGGCTCAGGTTCTGGTGGTGGCTTCTCTGGAGGAGGAGGCTTTGGCGGCCGGAGGAGGCGGCCGGAGGCGGAAGATAACAAAATATACCTTAAAAAGGCGAGTTTATCAAACTCACCTTTTTGTACTTTAAATGGACTTGAAAAGTATATAAATTTAATGTATAATAATAAAGTATGAAAAAGAGGTGCTTTTATGGGAAAAGATAATAACAATGAAAATGAAAACAAAGAACTAATTAAAAAATTAAAGGAATTATTTAAAGATAAAGAAATTGATGATGAAGATTTTAAAAGCATGAAGAAAGTTAATGCAAAAAAAAGATTACATAAATGTGATAAATTTGCAAATTTAAAGGAAATGATTAATCTATCTGCTCAAAAACATGGCGACAAACCAGCATTTAGATTTAAAACAGATAAACCAGGAGAGTTTAGAAACATTACATTTAATGATTTCTTAAACGATATTAATGCGCTTGGAACTAAACTTATTAACATGGGACTATCAGATAAAAGAATAGCAATTATATCTGATAATAGATACGAATGGGCTTTAGCATATATGGCTATAGCTTGTGGAACAGGTGTAGTTGTTCCATTAGACAAAATGCTACCTGCAAATGAATTAGAAGCTTTGATAATTCGTTCAGGAGTTGAAGCAATATTTTATTCAAGTAAATATGATGAAGTAATGCAAGATATTAGAAATAGAAAAACCACAGACTTAAGATATTATATATCAATGGACTTAGAAAAAAGAGAAAATGGAGTGTATTCACAAAAAGAACTTGTAAAGGCTGGTAAAGAATTAATAGAAAAAGGAAATAGAAAGTTTATAGATGCTAAAATAAACAATGAAGCAATGGGATTCATGTTATTTACATCAGGAACAACAGCTATGTCAAAAGCCGTAATGCTATCACACAAAAATATTGCATCAAACCTAATGGATATTGCAAAAGTTTTAAACTTAGATGAAAGAGATACTTTGCTTTCATTCTTACCGTTACACCATACATTTGAATGTACAGTTGGGTTTCTATATCCAATATCAAGAGGCTCAAGTATAGCATACTGTGAAGGAATAAGACATATTGCAAACAATATAAAGGAATATCAAATAACAGCAATGATTTCAGTACCTGCATTATATGAAAGCATATATAAAAGACTTATGAAAAATATTGAGAAAAAAGGAAAACTTCCAGAAGTAGAAAAGATGATTAAACTTACAAATATGTTTTCAAAAGTTGGAATTGATATAAAAAGAGTTGTATTCAAAGATATAATTGATGGACTTGGAGGAAAAATAAGACTACTTGTAAATGGAGCAGCAGCACTTTCTCCAGAAGTTGAAAAAGGATTTAACGACTTAGGAATAACAACAGTACAAGGTTACGGTTTAACAGAAACATCACCAGTTATTTCAGCAGGAACAGATTTTGAGCAAAGAATTGGTTCAGTTGGAAAAGTATTTCCAAGTGTAAAACTTAAAATAGTAGACAAAGATGAAAATGGGATTGGTGAAATACATGTAAAAGCTCCAACAGTAATGCTTGGATACTACCAAAATGAAGAAGCTACAAAAGAGGTATTAGATAAAGGTTGGTTTAATACTGGTGATTTAGGCTATGTAGATAAAAAAGGTTTTCTATTCCTTTGCGGAAGAAAGAAAAGTGTAATAGTTTTAAAAAATGGAAAAAATGTATTTCCAGAAGAAATTGAAACAGTTATAAATAAAATTGAAGGTGTAAAAGAAAGCTTTGTTTATGGCCAAGCAGAAGAAGATGATAAGATTGATTTAAAAGTTTGCGCAAAAATAGTTTATGATAAAGATCTTATGAAAGAAATTTATAATGTTGAAACCGAAGAAGAAATTTATGATGTATTATGGGACAAAATTAAAGAAATCAATAAAACAATGCCAGAATATAAATATGTAAAAAAGATTATTGTAACAGAAGAAGAACTAGTAAAAACAACAACTCAAAAGATAAAAAGACACGAAGAAATGAAAAAAATACAAAAAAATGCATAAATTTCTGCAAAAAGTATTGATTTTTTTGAAAAAATGTAGTATAAATATAAGTGATGTATTTAATAATATGAAGTATAAGGGGAAATAACAATGAAATTAGGAAAGAAAGAATTAATAATTAGTGTAGTTATGTTAATTGTATTTTTAGTTTTAGGTTTAAATTTTAGTGTATTTGCTACAAATACTGGAAACAATTCTTTAACATTAAATTTTAATTTATCAGGAAATAATAATGCAAATAATAATATACCTGTAAATAATAATGCAACAAACAATATAGAAAAAGATCAAGAAAGACCAAACAATACAACTGTAATACCAACAAATCGTAATGCAAATACAAATACAGCAGGAAAGGATGTTCCAAATACAGGTCTAGAAGATGCACCATGGTTAGTAATAGCTGTATGTGGAGTTTCAGCAATATTCGCATTCAAGAAAATTAAAGAATATAATGAAGTTTAAATTTATTAAAATAGATAGCTTTTTAGCTATCTATTTTTTTGCCTTAATTACTAATCTTTTCTTGTTTTTATTATTGCAAGTAATTAGAGTTATTTCTTTTACTCTATTATCTTGTCTTGTGCAAGACGTATCTGAAGGAACAATTTCAAATTTATCATAAACTGTATATAACACTCTATTTCCACTTAAATTATAAAGTCTAATCTTATCTCCTATTTCCAAACGAGTTAAATTACTAAACAATGTATCATTATCAAAGTTGTGTCCAGCAATACACAAATTTCCATAGCCATTTAAAGTATTACCTGCAAATTTGCATGGAGCAATTTCTAGAAATTCATCAGTTGTTTTAGAAAGAATGGGGTATCTTAAATTAATTTTATCAATTTCTATAATGCCCAGTATATCTGCTGTATCGCCAGTTTCAGAAATTATACTTGGCACTTCTATAGGTTTACTATTTGCATACAATTTTTGAATATCATAAACTGTTAATATTTTATTTGCAACATTTTCTTGCTTAGAAATTTTAAAGTAACGCCACAAATAGTAACCAATGAAAGCCATAAGAAAAAAGATAGCAAGTATAAAAATATATTTGTAAACTTTCTTTTTACTTTTTATATATTCATCATATTTTTTGAAATTATCATTTAAATTTTCAGGATATATTATCTGGTTCATATAAATAAGTATGTGTAAAACATTGCAAAACATGCTTGCAATATTTTTCCAACAAAATATGGCTTTATAGATATTTTTGCTTTAGAGCTAATACTTAAAACTTGTAACAATACCGAAAAACCGCCAAAACCAAGGACAAAAGAACAAAGCATTGTTTTTAATTTAAAACTACATACATTAAGTGTTGTAATATAAAATAAACCATTTGTAACTTCCAAAAAACCAGTAAAAAAGCTCATGCTAAGGTAATCTGGAACATGAAAAATACTCAAAAAATTTGCGATAATATGTAACACGTTACTTGTGTTAAGCATTGAAATTATAATTGAAAATAGTACAACAAAGCCACCTATCATTAAAACTGTATTAATTGAGCTTATAATACTTTTAGATAAAACTTCTCCAAGGTTTGAAAATGATAAAGCAGAAGGAGAGGAGATGCATTCTGCATTTCTATATTTTTGTTCTTTAGATTTTCCCCACCATCTAAATAAAAAGCCAACAGTAAGTGTACTTAAAACATGTATACCAAATAAAATCATGCCTAATGAAAAGTCATAAAACATGCCAACACCAACAGTTCCAACAATAAATAGTGGACCAGAGTTATTTGTAAAGGCAAGTAATCTTTCGGCTTCAATATCTGTACATAGTTTTTGCTCTTTTAAATTTGAAACGATTTTTGCGCCCACAGGGTAACCACTAATTATTCCCATTATCAAAGCAAAAGCTCCCGAACCAGGAACATTAAAGATTGGGTGCATAAGTTTGTTTAAAGCTTTCCCTAAAATAGAAACAATGTTTGTATATCCTAAAAGTTCTGTTGCAATAAAAAAAGGAAGAAGAGAGGGTAATACAGAATTTGCCCATAGACTAAGCCCAGATTTTGCAGCTGCTAAGTTGCTTTGGGAAAACAATAGCAAGCATAATATAAAAACACAGATAAGGCTTGGTAAGATTAATGATTTTATTTTAATAATTATACATTTGAACATAAAAGAGCTCCTTTGTCTAATATATATTAGACAAACTTAAAAAAATGCATTTCAGGAATTAAATTCCTAAAATGCGTTTTGCTCTTTCAATATCTTCATTATTGGCTTGTCGAACACCTTTTAAGGGATATTCTAGCCCTAAATCTTCCCATTTATAAACTCCTAGAGTATGGTAAGGGTTTAGCTCAACCTTTTCTATAGTTTTTAGTGTTTGTAAAAATTCTTTTAAACGAATTAAGTCATTTTCATCATCAGTAATTCCAGGTATTATAACTTGTCTTATCCACATTTTTATACCATTTTCGCTTAAATAGTTTGCAAATTCTAATTCTAATTTATTAGAAAAACCAACTAAGTCTTTGCATTTTTCATCATCAATATGTTTTATATCTAATAAAACTAAATCTGTTAAACTTAAAACTTGTTTTACTTCAGGCGTTAGAGGAAACATACCTGAAGTATCAAGTGCTGTGTGGTATCCTAGTTTTTTTAGCTCTGTAAATAGTGCTATTAAAAATTTTGGCTGTAATAAAGGTTCACCACCTGTTACTGTAACTCCACCTTTAGAAAATTTAATATAATCACTATATTTTTGTATATCTTGAACTAGCTCTGAAACCTTTTTAGGTGTGCCAATTGTAGTATCCCAAGTATCTCTATTATGGCAATACTTGCATCTCAAATGGCAACCTTGAAGAAATATTACATATCTAATTCCTGGGCCATCAACAGTTCCAAAAGTTTCAATCGAATGAATTTTTCCAGTTAAATCCTCCATAAAAACTCCTTTATATTCTATCTTGAATTGTACGGTTTATTACATCTAATTGTTGTTCACGTGTTAATTTTACAAAGTTTACAGCATATCCAGAAACTCTTATTGTAAGCTGAGGATAGTTTTCAGGGTGTTCCATAGCATCCAAAAGTAAGGCTCTATCAAAAACATTAACATTTATGTGTTGGCTACGTTTTTCAAAATATCCATCAAGTAAAGCTGTTAAGTTTGTAATTCTTGTATCTTCGTCTCCACCTAATGCACGCGGTGTTATAGCAAATGTGTAAGATATACCATCTTCTGCATATACATAAGGTAATTTTGCAATTGTATTTAAAACTGCAAGTGCACCATGAGTGTCTCTACCATGTAGAGGGTTTGCACCAGGTCCAAATGGAGCACCACTACGTCTTCCATCAGGTGTGTTACCAGTGCTTTTTCCATAAACTACGTTAGATGTTATTGTTAATACAGATAGAGTAGGCTTAGAGTCTCTGTAAGTTTTTTGTTTTCTTAATTTATTAATAAATCTCTTCATAACATCAATTGCAATTTCGTCAACTCTATTATCATCATTTCCGTATTGAGGGAATTCGCCTTCAACTTGGTAATCAACAGCTAAACCAGTTTCATCTCTAATAACTTTAACCTTAGCATATTTAATAGCTGAAAGAGAGTCTGCAACAACAGAAAGACCAGCAATTCCACATGCCATTGTTCTTAAAATATTTTGGTCATGTAAAGCCATTTCTAGTTTCTCATAAGAGTATTTATCATGCATGAAGTGAATGATGTTTAGAGCATTTATATATACTCTTGCAACCCAATCCATCATGTTATCGAATTTTTCCATAACTTCATCATAATCTAGGTATTCAGAACGTATTGGTTCAAATTTTGAAGCAACTTGTTTACCTGTTAATTCATCTCTACCACCATTTATAGCATATAATAATGTTTTTGCTAAATTACATCTAGCACCAAAGAATTGCATTTGTTTACCAGTCCTCATAGCTGAAACACAGCATGCAATAGAGTAGTCGTCTCCCCAGAATTCTCTCATTAAATCATCATTTTCATATTGAATAGAAGATGTTTCAATAGAAAGTTTTGTACAATATCTTTTAAATCCTTCTGGTAACCTTGTAGACCATAAAACTGTCATATTTGGTTCTGGAGCAGGGCCTAGGTTTACTAAAGAATGTAACATTCTAAATGAGTTCTTTGTAACCAAAGTTCTTCCATCAATTCCCATACCGCCAATACCTTCAGTAACCCAAACAGGGTCTCCACTGAATAGTTCGTTATATTCAGGTGTTCTTAAGAATCTTATTAGTCTTAATTTCATAACAAAGTGATCCATAAGTTCTTGAGCTTCTTCTTCTGTTAGTGTTCCGTTTTTTAAGTCTCTTTCAATATAAATATCTAAGAAAGTAGAAGTTCTACCTAAACTCATTGCAGCACCATTTTGCTCTTTTGTTGAGCCTAAATAACCAAAGTATAGCCATTGTATAGCTTCTTTAGCATTTGAAGCTGGGCGAGAAATATCAAAACCATAAGATGCAGCCATTTCTTTTAATTCGTTTAATGCATCTATTTGGTCATGAACTTCTTCTCTGTCTCTAACAGTTTCAGTATATATTGAAGGAACTTCTAAAGATTGCATAACTTCTTGCTTTTCTTGAATTAGAGCATCAATACCATATAGTGCAATTCTTCTGTAATCTCCAATAATTCTTCCTCTACCATATCCATCAGGTAGACCAGTAATAATATGTGAACTTCTTGCAGCCCTAATTTCTGGTGTGTATGCTGCGAAAACGCCATCATTATGTGTTCTTCTAAAGTTTTTGAATATTTTTTCAACTTCATCAGATAATTTAACATCAATAGCAGCACAAGATTTTTCTACAATACGTATACCACCATTTGGCATAATAGCCCTTTTAAGAGGTTCATCAGTTTGTAGACCTACTATTTGCTCTAAATCTTTATCAATATATCCTGCAGGGTGACTTGTAATTGTAGAAACAGTAGAAGCATCAACAGCAAGAACGCCACCTTTAGATTCTTTTTCCTTTTTATATAAATCTAAAATAATATTCCATAGTTTCTGTGTTCTTTCAGTTGGACCTTCTAAGAAACTAGCATCTCCTTCATAAGGTGTGTAGTTGTTTTGAATAAAACTTCTAACATTAATACAATGTCTCCATTCGCCACCTGTAAAATCTTTCCATTCATCAAAATTCATAAATACATCAACTCCTTTTTTCAATTACATATAATATCATACAAATAAACTCAATACAATAATTTTTTGCAAAATTTGAAAAAATATGCAAAGTTTTAAATAATAAGATAAAACATAAGAACTTAACATAAAATAATTATAAAACAACACAAATTGCCATAAAAAACTTGTCAAATTAATGAAAAAATAGTATAATAAATATGATGTTTAATTTTCAAAGAATAAAGGGGTAGTAAAAAATGGAAGATTTATCTAATTTAAAAGTTTTAATTAGTGAAGAAGAGCTAAATAAAAGAGCTCAAGAATTAGCTGATCAAATTTACAAAGATTATAATGGACAAGAAGTTACTTTTATTTGTATTTTAAAAGGTTCAATTTTCTTTACAGTCGAATTATCAAAGAGAATGAAAAGTGATGTTAACTTTGAATTTATTAGGGTTTCAAGTTATCATGGACAAAACAGCACAGGTGTTATTGAGATGAAAGTTGAATTACAAGGAGATATAAAAGATAAAGATGTAATTATTATTGAAGACATTATAGACACAGGTAGAACTTTATCTTATCTAACAGAATATTTAAAGAGCAAAGGACCAAGAAGCTTAAAGATTTGTTCATTACTAGATAAGAAAGAAAGAAGAGTATGTAAAATGGAAGCTGATTATGTTGGCTTTGATATTCCAGACGTATTTGTTCTAGGATATGGCTTAGATGTTGATGAAAAATATAGAAATCTTCCATACATAGGATATTTTGAAAATGTTTAATATAGAAGCAGAAATTAAAAAACTCCCATCAAAACCGGGAGTTTATATTATGAGAGACAAAAACGATACTATTATTTATGTAGGTAAAGCTGTGTCACTTAAAAATAGGGTGTCTCAGTACTTCAGAAAAACAAATAAAACAGTAAGAATACAAAGAATGATTTCTTTAATAGACCATTTTGAGTATATTGTGGTAGATAATGAGGCAGAGGCTTTAATACTAGAATGTAACCTTATAAAAAAGAACATGCCAAAGTTTAATGTGCTTTTAAAGGACGATAAAGCTTATCCATATATAAAAATAGATGTAAAATCAGATTACCCAAATGTGTTTTACACAAGAAGCATAAAAAACGACGGAGCAAAGTATTTTGGACCATATGCAAACCCATATGCTGCAAAAGAAATGATAAACTTTATAAAAGAGAGATTTCAAATACGTCAATGCAAAGTGTTTAAATCTAATAAAAGAGCATGCTTAAATTACCATATAAAAAGATGCTTAGCACCATGTGTTAATTATGTTTCAAAAGAAGAATATAGAAAACAAATAGACCAAATTATAATGCTATTAGAAGGTAAAACAGAAAGCATTATAAAAAACTTGGAAAATGAAATGAAAAGTGCAGCTGAAAAGCAAGACTATGAAACAGCTGCAAAACTAAGAGATAGAATTTCAGCAATTGAGCATTTCTCACAAGAACAAAAGGTTTCAAACATTAATGAAAAATCAATAGATGTAATTGGTGTGTTCAAAAATGAAATTGATTGTGTAGTAGAAATTTTCTTTGTAAGAAATAGCAAGATGATAGGAAGAGAACATTACTTTTTAAATAATATGGCTGATGAAAATATTAGCAATATCCTTTCAGACTTTGTAAAACAATATTATCTTCAAAAAGAAGAACTTCCAAGTAAAATAATGATGCAAGAAGATATTGAAGATAAAGAAATTATAGAAAAAATATTAACAGAAAAATCAGGCAAAAAAGTAGAATTTAAAACACCACAAAAAGGTGAAAAACTAAGATTTGTAGAGATGGCAGTTAATAATGCAAAAATAACTCTAGAAAACAAAACAAAGGAAAAACATGACTTAGTTTTAGGGTTAAAGCAAGCATTAAATCTAGAAAAATTACCAAGAAAAATTGAATGCTTTGACATTTCAAACTTAGCAGGAGACTATATGGTAGCAGGTATGTGCGTGGCAATAGATGGTGTGATAAAAAAGAACTTGAGCAGAAGATTTAAAATCAAAACAGTATTTACACAAGATGACCCAAGGTGCACAGAAGAAGTTGTAACAAGAAGATTAAAACATTCTATTGAAAACCCAAAAGGTGGTTTTGGAGAATTACCAAACGTAATTTTTGCGGATGGTGGAATAACTCAAATAAGAGCAATTAAAAGAGCTATAGCAAAGTATAACTTGCAAATTCCAGTTTTTGGAATGGTAAAGGATGATAAACACTCAACTAAAAATTTAATAGATGAAGAAAGGCATGTTATAACTTTAACAGAAGAACAAATGAATTTTGTAACAAGAATGCAAGACGAGGTTCATAATGTTGCAATAGAATATAACAGAAAACTAAGAGAGAAAGAAGCAACAAAATCTGAATTAGACAATATTCCAGGCATTGGAGAAAAGAAAAAACAAGAGTTATTAAAAGCATTTGGAAGCGTTCAAGGAATAAAAAAGGCGAGCATAGAAGAAATAACAAAAATAAAAGGAATAAATGCTGATTTAGCAAGAAATATCAAAGAATTTTTGGATTAAAAATTATCATATTTGTACTATTTTAAGAATATATTTTTAATATGGGACAAGGAGGTACAAATATGATAGATGTTGCGGATACAAATTTTTGGAATGATAAATTCGAGGAGAAAGAAGAAAAACATAAATTAACTTTTGCAAATAAAATAATAATGGTAGGTTTAATATTATTTGGAGTTTGTACAACAATAAATACAGTACTAATATATACATTTTTTAATCTACTAAATAAATTATAAGGGAGAGATTGTAATTGAACATAGCAACAAATTGGAAAGATTATGAAATATTAGATATGGCAAATGGAGAAAAACTAGAACGTTGGGGAGGTTATACGTTAATTAGACCAGACCCACAAATAATTTGGAAAAATCAAAGTTTTCCAGCTAAATGGAAAAAAGCAAATGCTACATATACAAGAAGTAAAACAGGTGGAGGTGCATGGAGCTATAAAACAAAATTACCTTCAGCTTGGCAAGTTAAATACAAAAACTTAGTATTTAATATAAAACCAATGGGTTTTAAACATACAGGGCTATTCCCAGAACAAGCTGTTAATTGGGATTGGATGATTGATAAAATAAAATCTGCTAAACGCCCAATAAAGGTTTTAAACTTATTTGCATATACAGGTGGAGCAACAGTAGCATGCCTTTCAGCAGGGGCTGCTGTATGTCATGTAGATAGTTCAAAAGGAATGGTTGCATGGGCAAAGGAAAATGTGAATTCATCTGGCTTACAAGATAAACAAATTCGTTATATTGTAGATGATGTTGTAAAATTTGTTCAAAGAGAAATAAGAAGGGGCAATACTTATGATGCAATTATAATGGACCCACCATCTTATGGTAGAGGAACATCAGGCGAAGTATGGCAATTTGAAAGTAACATTTCAGATTTAGTTGAACTATGTACAAAAGTAATAAGTAAAGATCCATTATTTTTCTTAATAAATTCATACACAACTGGTATATCAGGAGAGGTTTTAAGCAATATTCTAAAGCTTAATATGAAGAAATATAAAGGCAAAATATCAGCAGGAGAGATAGGTTTGCCAATGAGCAACTCAAACTTAGTTTTACCTTGTGGAATTTATGGAAGATGGGAAAAGTAACATTGTGTAAATTTATGAAAAGGTCAAAATCCTATATGAAAATTTTTTTCAAAGTTTTCATATAGGATTTTTTGCGTTTCATATAATTTTTAAACTTTTTCTAAAAATCTAGTGTAAAATAACATCATAGAAACCGAAGCGAGTTAAGAGGTGGTTAAATGGTAGAAACAATTTGTAATAAATTGACTTCAAGAATTAGAAAAGAAATGCCAGATATTAATGATGAAAGAGCAGAGGTAATAAATTATGGTTTGCAATTAATCATTGGAGAAATACCAAAGTTCTTTATATTACTTACATTGGCATATATGCTCGGAGTTTTAAAAGAATCAATTTTACTTGTAATAATGATGACACCGTATAGAATAACATCAGGAGGAGTTCATTTACACACACACATTGGTTGCATAATTGCAACATCTGTTTTCTATATAGGAAATGCAGTACTAAGTAAATACCTTGTACTAACAAAAACAATTGAATATATAATAACAGGATTTGTTTGGATATTTTCATTGATAATGATTAAATTATATGCACCAGCAGATACAGAAGAGGTTCCAATTTTGAGAAAAAAAGAGCGAACAACAAAAAAGATATTATCATACATAGTTATGACAGCATCTCTAATAGCCTCATTAATAATTAAAAATACTGTAATTTCAAATTTACTACTATTTGGTGTATTCTTTCAAACAGTTACAATAACAAGGTTAATGTATAAAATAACAGGAAATAAATATGGCTATGAAGAGTATATGAAATTTAAGGTTACAAAATAAAATCGCATAAATATTTGAAATAAAAGGGGGGATTATCTATGACAAAATTATTGGCAAAATTAGCAGAAAAATATGCTAAAAGTACAAACACTGCATGTTTTGTATATTGGGTTTGGCATCAACCAAAAATGCCAGCATCTTTAATAAAAAAAGATTAATTTTAATAAATATGGCCTAGAGGTAGGAATCTAGGCTATATTTTAATTATAAATCTCGAATTGTTGTGTAAAGAACATATCGTTTTTAGTGGTGTATAAATCTAAGTTAATATTTTTCTTTAAATATTTTCTAACTTCCCACAATCCTAAACCATGGTTTTGATGATTTTCGCCATCAGTTTTAGAAGTGTAACCTTTTTCAAAAATTCTATCTACATTAACATCTTTATTGGTATATGTATTTTGTATAATAACTAAAGTTCTATTTCTATGATTTTTATCAGCTCTAAAAGATACATTTACAATTTTCTTATCACATTTAGAGGCAGCTTCCAAAGCATTATCAAAAAGAATACCTAAGATTCTAGTAAGCTCATATGTTTTAATATTTAGGTTACTTAAATCTGTCATTACTTCATAGTTAAGCTTAATATGGTCTTTTTCAGCCTTTCCAAGTTTATCAGCAAGAAGGCTATATATAGCTGGATTATTAACAAGTTTAGGGTTAAGAACAGCTAAGTTATTATTAATTTGGCATTCTTCTAGTAGGTCTTTATAATATGTTTTTAAACCATCAATGTTATTTGTTGAAAGATAACCACCAATTGCTTGAACAATATTATTAAAGTCATGTTTAAAACCTCTAATGTTATCGTGCAAAGTGTTTAGAGTTTTATTATACATTTTTTCTTCTTCAAGAAGTTGGGTAGTACTTTCTAATTTATTAGTTCTGTATAAACTATATAAGCTTATGCAATAATAAGCAAGCTGCATTATTAAAGTACAATAAACTAAGCTATTTGGTAAATAATCAATATATATAAATGAGATATATGATTGCATAGCAATTACAACAATACCTACTATGAAATTTAAAGCAAGTGCATTTAAATTTTGATATTCAAATTTATCAAGTAGTGTAAAATGAATATTATGCTTTTTTAATATTTTATATATTATAAATAATACAAAATACAGTAATAAAGAATAGTTGAATTTGTGAATAGGAATTTTTGAAATTACAATAGCAGGTAAACCAGAAATGCTTGTATAAATTGTAATTAATAGAATTCCGCATAAAAATAGGACTCCGAAAATAATAATTTCTGCAGATATAGCTTTTATAAAATTAGTTTTCAAAATTAAATACACAAGCATAGGCAGTATAATTAAATTAATAAAAGTATAAAAAGGACTAGGTATGATATATGGTAGAATCAAACCTATTGAAGAAGATAATACAATATATAAAATTGCTTGTTTCTTTGTAAATGATATATTTAGAACAGTTGTAAATAATAAAAAAGTTAAAGATATTTCAATAAATGTCATTGGTACACTTATAATATTCATTAATACCTCATTTTCATTTGTTAACGCATTCCAAATTGTTTGTAAAAGTTCCATATTTAAAAACCTCCAAAAGTTTATTTTTATATTTAGCACCTATAAAACAGGTTACATTATGGTCAAAAAAAATTGTGTTTTCGTTAGCAGTTAAATTAGCAATATTATTAACATTTATAATATAACTCTTATGACATCTAATAAAATTGTCTGGCAGGCAACTTTCGATTTTTGAAAAAGAACTATATATTTCATAGTTCCTGTTTGCAGTACAGAAAATAAGCTTCATACCATCTTTTTTTATATAATTAATATCATTTGCATTAATAATAGTATTACGATCAATTTTTACAAATTTTTTTCCAATATTTTTTCTATCTTCAACTAAACGGAGGATAGTTTCTTCCAGACGCTCATCACAAACAGGCTTAGAAAGATAATCAAATGTTTTATATTTATAAGCCATTAGAGCATACTCTAGATGACCAGTTGAAAAGATAATATAAACATCTTTATTCTTTTTTCGAACAGCATTTGCAATATCAAAACCGGTTATTGAAGCTTTTAGATTTATATCAAGAATTAAAACATCAACTTTATTCGTACTTACATAATTTAAAACGTCATTAGCAACTGTTGACTGGAACGATATTTCAGCAGAAATATCATTCCTAAAAAAAATTCCTTCTAATGATTTTGCTAGCCTATTTAAAATTTGAAGATTATCATCACATAATACAAAACTTATCATATGAAAACTCCTTATTAACAATTTTAAATACAATTTTTAAATATTCTAGACTAAACACTAAAAAAATTCAATTACCAAGTATAATATACTCCATCATTTCCAAAATGTCAACAAAAAAACACTAAATTTTAATAAAATGAAATCTATAAGTAAATATCAACAAAAAGACGTGAAACACTGTATTTCAAAAGGAAACAGGAACATTGATGCAAGACAAAAAACGACATTATTAGACAAAATATATCCATAAAGACAATATAAAAGAAGAGAACATGTATAATTTTTAAAAATAATTCATATTTATAATTATAATAAAAAATTAAGGAGAGTGAATATGAAAAAGAAACCTTTACTTATTTTAAGTGGAATTATAATTTTATTAGTACTAATTTTATTCTTAGTGAATAAAACAAATGAAGGAAAAATTATTCAAACAAGCAATGGAACTGTACTTAGCAACAAAAAGATAGGCTGGGGAATAAGGAGAAACGATAATCATGAACAACCAGATTTAGGCTCAACTAATAAGAAACTTATAGATGAAAACGACGATATAGCAATGGGAAATAACAATGAAAAATATGTTTATTTAACATTTGATGAAGGCTATGAAGCCCGGATACACACCACAAATTTTAGACACTTTAAAATCAAACAATGTAAAAGCAGCATTCTTCATAACAGGTCACTATTTAAACACTCAAAGTGACTTAGTAAAAAGAATGATAGACGAAGGGCATATTGTTGGAAACCACACAGTAAACCACCCAAGCATGCCAGATTTAACAAATAATAAATTAAAAGAAGAAATAACAAAACTACATATGGCAGTATTTGAAAAATTCAATTATGAAATGAAATATCTAAGACCACCCAAAGGAGAATTTAGCCAAAGAACACTAGAACTTACAAAATCTCTTGGCTATACAACAGTTATGTGGAGCTTTGCATATGATGATTGGGACGAAAACAAACAAGGCAGAGAAGAATATGCAAAAACAAAAATCCTATCAAACACACACAATGGTGCAGTAATACTACTGCACGCAAACTCAAAAGACAATGCAAATATATTAGATGAAGTTATTAAAGAAATACAAAAGCAAGGGTATGAGTTTAAAACATTAGATGAATTTAAAAGATAAAATATTTGTTATGGCTCAAACATAATTTAATAAAATAGAGATTATATAAATTTAAAAATCGTTTGTCGAAAAAAGTAAAAATTTGACGAACGATTTTTGTTGCAATTTATGTGTTTGTGTGGTATATTAATTACATTGTAATTATAATCTTTGACTAAATTTCTAGAGGGTCAAACCAAAGTTCAAAATATGATTTTATCTAAAAATTTTTTATCGAAAAAAT
>OLSB01000243.1_pt1 | contig 65862 bp, 53 predicted proteins | sample 1672071 | NCBI WGS metagenome assembly OLSB01 (sample SAMEA3136642, study PRJEB25190) | human gut metagenome | biome: human gut; feature: human-associated habitat; material: faeces | place: Austria | collected 2013
TGATACAGAAACGACCTTCCGCCGTTCTGTATTGCCGTGGTCGTCCAGCACGTCATCGGTCGTCGATGCGCCTCAACGTCCCCAAACCACGTCATCTTCATTTGTTTTCCTCCTCCATTCCTCTGTTTATAGGATTCTGTATGATTTCATCGAGGTCATACACTGTTTATGTCGTAACTCAGAAAATAGTAACGCTTTTTCACAAAAAAATTTTATTTTTTTCTGAGACCCCATTTTTTCGAGGAGACTTTGTTTCCGGCGCACATTTAAGATACTTCTTCGCAATTTTTTCGTTTCTATGCAAAATGACAGCCACCGGATTTTCTCCGATGGCTGTTCAATCTTCGCGCGTCCTGTTATTTCGTCGCGTGCTCCTCAGTCCCATTTACAATTCCGTAGAAGTGATGGATGTTCAGGTCTTCCGGCATGTCAAGTCCGTGGCTTCCGCAGCCACCGTCGATTTCGTGGCAGCCGTGGTCCATGGCGAAGCCGAGCAGGGTTCGATGGCTGCGCCACTGCCGCTGAATCTGCGCCGTGAACGCGTCGAAGGCCTGAACGTTCTGCCGCAGTGCTTCCAGCGAAGGCGCGCTTTCCGGGCCGGTTTTATGCATGGTGGAGTCATAGTTGCCGTTATAGACGCACAGCAGGTCGTACACGTCCTCTTGAATCAGCTCCGCCGCCTTCGCGTTGATTTCCTCGATCGTATCGAACGCAAAATAGTCCATGTCGCGCTCACGGAAGATATGCGTCATGCTGCACTGCGTGTCGCCCACGATGCAGCATTTTTTGCCTGCGCGGAGCACGGCGTCGAACAGCGTGTCGATCTTCAGAACCGGCTTTTCATAGCGGCGGATGCCGTGCGTTTCGGGATACGCGCCGGAATACATCGTGGCGAAGCAGACCGGCGTGACCGACGGCATCACGGTTTGCAGCGGCAGGCCGAGCTGCGTGTGCCGCGCGACGCCGGCGAACATCGGCGTGTATTTCTGATAGACCCAATGAGCAATCGCGTCGGGATTGTACATGAACACGCGGTCGACGTGCCCCTCCGGCGCGTGGTTTGCAAGGAACTCCGCAAGAAACGGATTCGCTTTCTCCGCGCAGCGCGGCGGCTCGATATTCAGCGCGCCCGCCAGCGCCGCGGCAATCCCGGTCAGTGAAAAGGCATTGTATGTATCCATCGGCTTTCTCCTCTTCAGTCCTTCGGACGGCTGCCGCCCAGCCGCTCCGGGTGATTGACCATGCTGTCCGCCTCAGTAATTTCGCGAATCACGCGGCAGGGATTTCCGGCGGCAAACGTGCGCGGCGGGATGGAGCGGGTCACGACACTGCCCGCGCCGATGACGCAGCCGTCCCCAATGGTAACGCCGGGGCACACCACGACGTTCGCGCCCATCCACACGTCGTTTCCGATAGTCACGGGCTTTGCGTAGCACAGGTGACGCTCCTCGCCGTCGGCGGCGATCATGGTGCGCCGCTCCTCGGCGAGCATCGGATGAACCGGCGTCACGATGGTCACGTTCGGGCCGAAATCGCAGTTGTTGCCGATGGTAACCTCCGCGTCGTCCTGAATGGTGAGATTGAAATTTCCAAAGAACTTTCTGCCGATCTTCGTGTGCACGCCATAATGCAGCCACACAGGGCCCTGAATCACCACGCCCTCGCCCATTTCGCCCAGCATCTGCCTGAGCAGCGCCGCGCGCTTTTCGGTTTCGTGCTCATAGGTTTTGTTGTAATCCAGATTCAGATTATGCGTGCGCAGCTTCATGCGCTTGAGCTCCGGATCGGCCGGGCAGAACAGAAGCCCTTCGCGAATCCGTTCTTCTTCTCTCATGGTTCTTTCTCCTTTGCTGTCCGCATTCTGCTTCCTATTATAAACCGCCTTCCGCGAAGATTGCAAGCCTTTCGCGCCCGCAAGCCACAAAATCGCGCAGATTCGCACTTGAGAATGACGGCTGTTTGTGATACAATATTCAAAAATCATTCTGTGGAGGAAACGTTCCCTTGAAATGTCCCAGATGCGGTTCAACGCTGAGACCGTCCATGGACGAATGCCCGCGCTGCGGCCTGCCGCTGATTTCCACCGACAAGGCGCAGATGGATCAGCCCCTTCCCGTGCGCACGCTGATTGTGCGCACGCTGATTGTGCTGCTCGGCATTCTGATTACGGCGGCGCTGTTTACCTTTGCCGGCGTGCGCGTTTACTACTGGCGCGACGCCAAGCGCCTTGAGCGCGACTATGTAAATCATACCATCGAGCTGATCACGATGGACAACGGCGTGCAGGGGCATGCCATCTCGTTCTTCGGCAAGGACGGCGACAGCGTATATATTGAAGAGCTTGGCAAGAGCTACCAGTACATCGGCGGCGTGGCGCGCGTGGAGTTTGCCGATTACATCTGGTTTGATTCCGACCCTGAGGACATCGAAAGCGCGGAGCTGACGATTTCGCCAGTGCACATCAGCGCCGCCGGCCGGAAAACGCGCCTGCCCGCGTTCACGATCAATGTGCCCGTGCCGGAAGCGCCGGTCACGATCACCAGCCCCACGACCGACCACGTGAACGTGATTACCTCGCTGGCCACGATCAACATGAACGTCGTGTACGGCAGTCAGGTAATCATCAACGGCGAGGACGTAACCAGCAAGGTCGACCGAAGCGGCGCGCTTTCGCTGAACGTGAACGTGTACCCCATTGGCGACAACAACATTTCCATCATCGTGCGCACCGACCATCACAAGGAAGCGCGGCGCGATCTGGTGTTCTTCCGCGATGAAATGGAAATCAATCTGGAGCTTGCCACCTCGGTCGGCTACACCAGCACGCTGAACTACATGACCATCGTCGGCAAGACCGACCCCGGCGCGTGGATCGACGTGGACAGCAACTACGATCCGGCCAGCCTGGTCATCGACCAGCAGACGGGCGAGTTCTCGTTCAAAGCGAAGTTCTCCAGCTACGGCGACAACATCGTGTCCTTCCGCGCCACCATGGAGGGCAAGCGCACCTCCACGATTTCCTTCTACGTGAACTACCTGCCCGCCAAGGCGGAATACTCGCGCAACGCGTGGGCGATGGACTATAAGCAGCTGCGCGTGATCTACGAGCAGTGGCGCGGCCGCGTGTTCCTGTGCAACGGCAAGATTGTGGACGTGTACTACGAGGGCGAGAAGCAGTTCGCCGTCATGGACGTGGGCAAGGAGGAGCAACAGCTGATCATCCTTGAGAACCAGTCCGACATCGGCTCGTTCAACGTCGGCGGAAAGTATTCCGTATACGCCGACGTGGCTGGACGACTGTTCTACAAGGACGGCTACAACCCCTACCTGATCGGCCGCTACGCCACCGAAACCACGGACGACTGAGCCTTCTCTCAAACGGATTGCACCGGAGAATCAAGCATGTGATTCTCCGGTGCAATTTATCTTCTATGAAAGCCCGCCGCCCACGGACGACTGCTGTTTCTTTTATGAAAGCCCGTCCTCCGGCTTCACCTCGCGGCACACGATCACCAGTCGGCCGCGGTCGATGCCGGAATGGCAGGTGACGAGCGTAAGCAGCCGATCGCCATACGCCACCTCCACGGGCAAATCCAGTATGGAACGCTCCTTCACGTCTCGAACATAACGGTTGAAGCCGTTTTCGTCGGCAAAATCGATCTGGTCATAGGGATAAAAGCTTTCGTCCGCCGCGTCCACGCTCGTGTGAAACACGGCGAAGGGCATATAGTCGACGGTTTCATAGCGCTCCGCCAGCTGGAAAATGGGATATTCCTCGATATGCTCCGTTTTCTCGAAGCGCTTCAGCGTTCCGAAGCGGGAGCCGTCGCGCATGTTGTGGCCGTACAGAATCAGGTTCGCGCTGCGCGGCCACAGGGCGTTTCGGTAGTCCATATAGATCATGCCCGCCGGGTCTTCCGAACGATCGAACCGGTGCGTCATATAATAGCTGTTGTCGGTCGTCTGGCACACATACAGCGTTCGATCTCCGTCGAAGTGCAAAAGCCCCACCGCGTCCTCATTCTGCCGCATCAGCTTGCGAATCTCCGCCTGAATCTCGGGCGGCTCCGCGTCATCGGATTTTTCGGGAACCGCGGTAACGCTGACCGCGAGCGACCGATGCGCCTCTGCGGCGGCGCGTTCCTCCTCGCGAATCCACCGCGCGGCCAGCAGCCGGTTCGCGATGATCGCCGCCAAAACAAGAAAAACGAGAATCAGCGCACCCTCCGCAAGGGCGAAAAACCTTCGCCGCCTTCGCATACGCTCACTCCCGCATCGTTCTCAACCGTATATAGAAACGCATGAGCGCGCCGTTTCTTACATCTCTCTTCAAAACTTTACAGAGTAAAACAGCATATCCGGAGATTTCCCTGAATATGCCGCGCGCGTCACTCCACCGTGATCGCAATCGCGGAAAAATTGTCCGCGTCCTCGTCGCAGCGCACCCGAACCATATCGCACATTCGCCGCAGCCAGACCTCCGGCGTTTCCGCGGTGGACGCCGCCAGCATATCGCTTTCCAGCACCCATTCCCAGAAGCCGTCGGTGCACAGCAGCAGCCGGTCGCCGTGGCGCGCCCGTCCCCGGTAATACTCGGCCTGCACCTCCGCCCGATAGCCGATCGCGCGGGTAAGCAGGTTGCGGCTCGCGTGGCCGCGCACCTGCTCCGGCGAGATCTCCCCGCAGGTGACCATCATCTGCGTGACGCTGTGATCCGTACTCTGATACAGAATGCGTTCGTCCCGGAACCAGTAGATGCGCGTATCGCCGACGTGCGCGATATGCACATACGGCCCATTGGTTCGCAAAAGCGACAGCGTGGTCATCATCGGAACGCTTTGCTCGTTCTGCTTCCGGCGCACGCGTCGGTTGGCTTCCTCCACGCAGGCCGTCATGCGGCGCTTGCCCACCGGGAACCAGCCCTTCAGCTGTTCCCCGACGGCTTCCACCGCAATCTGAGAGGCGACGTCGCCGAAGCCCTGTCCGCCGAGCCCATCCGCCAGCGCGCACGCCAGACCATAGCGTCCCTCCATGGTCAACAGAGAATCCTCATTGATCTCGCGCTTTCCAACGTCCGTCACAGCGGCATAGCGATACTTCATTGCACTTCAAACCTTTCCTTCTTTGAACCGATTTCCAGCCTGTCCCCCGGCTTCACGCTCGCGTCGCGGTTGCTTTCCAGCCTTTTGCCGTTCAGCCATGTGCCGTTGGATGAGCCAAGGTCACGAACGATCATCCGTCCGTTTTGGATAAACAGCTCGCAGTGCGTCCGGCTGACGCTGGAAGAAGTCAGCGTCAGCATGCCCGCGCCCTGCTCCCTGCCCACGCGCAGCGGCCTGCCCGCGGGAATGGAAACGACGCGTCCCGCGCACGTGCCCTCAAGCCCCAGCAGCCTGCCGGTCACGATAGCTTCCTTTTTTTCCGGCGCGCGCTTCCAGTTGCCGACGCGCAGCGCCTGACGAAGACAGGGTCGAATGGTCAGAATCAGCGCCGTCCAGCCGATAACCAGCAGGATTGGCTCCTTGAGCACTACGTCCACCTTCAGAATCGGGAGCGTGAACAGCTTTTGATTCAGGAAAGCGAACGACGTTCCCAGCGCGGCGCTGTTCGCCGATTGCAGCATATTTTGCGCCATGCCAAGGATAAACAGCCCCAGAAACCGAGCGTCCAGCAGATCGAGCGGCTTCAGCCTTTCGCCCTTCGTGCGCAGACACAGCGCGCCAAGGCTGGCCGCCAGCCACAGGCTGTAATTTCCGAAGAAGGACTCCACGCCCGGCGCGAACGCGTAGCTTGCAGAGCTGCTTTGAAGCACCGCGTCGCGAAACAGCTGCAAAACGGTGAAGCCCGCGCCAATGGCCGCACCCATCACCATGCCGCTCAGGCCGTACATGCGTTTTCGCCCGAAGCTCATCAGCGCCACCGCCATAAGCAGGAGAATCACGTGATCGGCAAACGTCCTCAGCGCCATGCCGCTGCCCGCCGCCGCGAGCGCGTTCTGCACGGGCAGGCTGACCACCAGACAGCTCACGCCCCCGGCGAGCGCCAGTCCGAACGTCTCAAAGACGCTGAAGCCGGTGAACATGTCCAGCTCCCACAAAAAGAGCATCAGCGTAAACGGAACCGCGCAGCACGCCCAGAAGTAGGCGTAAATATACATTCCGTTGATTTCCGCAAAGTCGTACTCATACGCTGCGACGCACAAAACGGTCAGGAGCAGCAGCATGCCGAACAGCCGAACGAACAGCCACGGCTTCTGCCAGCGCCCGAGCGCCTCGGCGGGCGATACCGGCTGACGCGTCAGCGCCTGAAACGCCGCGCCGCGCGCATGCCGGCGAAACGCCTGCGAAAACAAATCCTTCAGTCCGATGCGTTCCTTCTCCGCCTGCGCGTAAAACGCGTCGTTTACGTCGTGATGAAGCGGCTGTCCGCAGCGGGCGCACGTTGCGCCGTCGGGAACCTCGCTATAGCAATGCGGGCATCTCATGCGTTCATCCCTCGCTTTCCTGAATGTACCTCAAAGCGTACCGTTCCCAGCTCGAACACGTCGCCGGGTGCGAGGGCGACGTCCTGCTCCGGCGCTATCCGCTTTCCGTTGAGCCGCGTGCCGTTGGCCGAGCCCAGATCGCGCAGCAGCAGACGGTCGCCCTCCGAGCGCACGACGCAATGCAGCCGGCTGACGCTTCCCGTATTCAGCACCATCTGGCAGCTTGCCGCGTCGCGCCCAAAGCGAATCGCCTTGCCGAACGGAATGCCGATGCTCTTCCCGGCGAACGTGCCCGCGCGGCACACCAGCGTAAGCGGCGCGGCCTGCACCCTCGCCGCCCGCTCGGCGCGTCCCCTTTGTCGAGCGTTCATGGCCTGTTTTATGCTCGCGCGAAGAACGATCAGCAGCTCCGGCCACGCGATCACCGCGATAAGCAGCATCAGCGGGAAGGTAGCCGTGCCAAGCACCTGAATCGGCACGAGCAGAAATTCAAAGCTCTCCGGCAGGACTGCCGCACTGTTGTTGAGCGCGTGAAGACCCATGCCAATCGCCGCCGTGAGCAGAAAGCGCCAATCAAGGAAGTGCCTTGCCCGCAGCTTTTCGCCGTTTGCCGCCAGCCCCAGCGCGCCGACCATCGGCGCGGTGTACAGGATGTGACCGGCAAAAACCTGAGAAAGATTTCGAAGAAGAATGGTGTCAAAGCCCGTTTTATTGAACGCGTATTGCGTGTTTTCGGCAAATCCGAATCCGGCGGCAACCGCCGCGCCGATGACCAGACCGTCCAGCCCGTTCAGGCCGCGCCGGTAAATCAGCAGGATGAACAGCACACAGGTAATCAGCTTTCCGGGTTCCTCGGCGACCGCCGCAATCGTAGCCGGAAGCTCTCTTCCCTGCGCGACCGCTTCCCACAGGTCGAAGAAGAGCATGCTGATCACCAGACGCACCTGCCCGCCAAGCAGCAACAGCCCCGTGAGCGAAAAGATGGAAACGTTCCCCTGCATGTTCATTTCCCAGATGAACAGAAGCATGCTCACCGGGACGACCATGCCGCCGGTCACATAGCCGATCATCGCAAACGCCTTGTCTCCCGGCATGATATACGATGAAGCGAATGACAAAACCAGCGTCGCGGCCGCCAGAATGGCGAACAGATGAAGGTACAGCCACGGCCGCTGCCAGCTTTCCAGCATCTCGGCCGCCGGAACGGGATGACGCGTCAGCGAACGGAACGCGTCGCCCTTCTGGTGGCGCTTGAAGGTCTGCGAGAAAACCTCCCGAACGCGAATCCGCCCCTCGTTCACGCCCTGCAAAAATTCCGTGTTCCCGCCGAAGTGCAGCTCCGCGCCGCATTTCGGGCAGGTTTTCCCGAAGGGAATTTCACTGTAGCAGCGAGGACATCTCATGCCGTCTTCCTCCCCTATCTCACGCCGACCCGAAATTCATTGCGGCTGCCGCCGAGCACAATGCGTTCGCCCGCCCGCACCCGCGCGCTCATGCCGGAGGTCAGCGGCTTCGAACCGGCCAGCGTGCCGTAGGATGAGCCAAGGTCGGTCACGAGCACCGCGTCGTCCGCGACCGGTTCCACCGCGCAATGCACGGCGCTCACGCCCTTCTCGTCCCTCGGATACACGATGACGCACCGGCTCGGGTCGCGCCCAATCACCACGCGCCCGCGAATCGGGAACGAAGCGCCCCTGAGCGCGCCGTTCGTGCATTCCAGCACGACGGAACCCGAAGCGCCGCGCCTGTATCGCGGATCGTCCGGCACGGTAACGTTTTCGTCGTCCATCAGCGGCATGGTCACGTCCGCATCCGGCTTCGCAGGCTGCGCGCTCGGCACGGCCTTTTTGCCGCGCTTCACGTTGGCAAGAATCACCAGCGCGAGAACCGCGCAGCCCGCCAGCAGATACACCAGCCACTTTTCGTAATTCGCACCGTCGCTCGTCCGCTTGCTGGTGGTCTGCCCGTCGGTCTGTTTCCCATCCGCAACCTTCTGCATCGCCTTGAAGACCGCGCTTACATCCACGTAGGACGACGAATCGTCGCCCGCAAAGCCCAGCGTGAGAATTTTTCCATCCTGCTTCAGATAAATCGGACTGCCCGCCAGCAGCTCGCCGCCCTCATACGTGCCCACCATTGAGGAGCCACTCGGCCTTTTGACAGTGATCCTGCCGGTGACGATGTCTTCCTCTTTCATCATGTAGCCCGCGCCCTCGCAGATTTCCCCATCCTTCAAATTCGTCGGAAGGGTCAGGCTCTCCCCGCCCAGCGCTTCCTCGCACCCAATGAGCGCCAGCGGCGCGGTGGATTTCGAAAGCGTGCCCGTATACGATTTTTTCGTCTCTAAATCGACAACCTCCACCTTCGTCTCGATCTGCGCCAGCTTTTTCAGTATGTCGCTGTTGTACGTGCCCAGCGTATCGTCACTGAGCTTGCACGCGAGGGACAGGAAGCTGTCATCATAGAATACGCCGAATATGCCGCCATCTACTGTCTCCTCCGCGCAGCCAAGCGGCGCGAGCGCCAGAAGAACGCTCATCACGCAAAGGATCGCAATTCTGATTCCACGGTGCTTCATGTTGATTTCCTCCGTTCGAATTTTTGCCTATCGAATTTCGAGAATCAGCGCGGTAAAATTGTCCTGATTTGGCTTGGCGCACGTGAGCACCATTTTCTCAATCGCGTCCGCCGCCAGCGCCGCTTCGTTTTCCAGCAGGCGGGAAAGCATTTTCTCATCCAGCGTGCCGTACACGCCGTCAGACATCAGAACGATCTTGTCCCCGGACAGAAGCCGAATCGGCTCGGCGGGAAAATCCACCTCCGGATCGCCGTCCCTGCCCAGATAGGCGGTCAGCGCGGCGCGCTTGGGGTCGGACGCCACCTGCTGCCACGCCTTGAGCCCCAGCGCCGCCTGCCTGCGAAGCTGCGCGCCGAGACAGTGCTCGCGGTTCAGCGTAATCAGCGCGCCGCCGCGCCAGAGCGCGATATGGCTGTCGCCGATGGAAGCGAAGTCCAGCATGCTGTCGCGAACGCTCGCCAGAATCAGCGTCGAGCCCGAGCCCGCACCGGCGAACTGATTCTGCGCCGCGTCGAACGCCAGCCGCATCATCTGCGTAAGCGTTTCGCTCTGCTCGCCGCGCACGCGGCCAAAGGCGTTCAGCACCGTGCGAACCACGGCCTGACTCAGTTCGCCGCTGTTGTTCATGCCGCCCATGCCGTCCGCCAGCACGGCCAGCACGCCGCTTTCCCTCACAAGCTGTTCGTCGCCCAGCGCGGACACGCCGAACGCGTCCTGCTGATACGAGCGCCTGCCGATGTGGTGCACGTTGCCCACCTGCCAGACCGCCGGTTCTGCGGGCGGCTCCGGCATCGGCTCCTCCTGTGGCTCCGTTTCCGTAACAGTCGCCTCCGGCTCCGGCCTGCGGCGGCAGAGCCGCGCGATTCCCACGCCGAGCAGCACGCCCGCGATCAGCAGCGTATACGGCGCTTTCTGAACAAAAGCGCCCAGCCAATCCAGCCATTCGCCGATCGTTTCCGTCCATGACCGGGAAGAAGAAGCGTCTGCTGCCGGATCCGTGCCGGGCGCGGGAGTGCCTGATACGGGAGCCGCGGAGCCAGTAAGCGGCTCCGCGGTCTGCGCGGGAATGGAGGTCGTCTGGACGTGCGGCACATTCTCCGCCAACGCCGCGAAAGTAAGCATCGCGCACACAAGCGCGAGCGCTATGGTAAGGAACCTCTTCATCCCTGTATCCTCCGTTATTCCTCCGTCCAGTTCCAGTCAAACGCGTCGCTGCTGAAGGGAACGAACATCAGCTTCGTTTTGCCAAGCTCGATCACGTCGCCGCGATTCAGCTCCGTGGTGGCGAGCAGCGGCCTGCCGTTCAGGCGAACGATGGAACGGCCGCCCATGAAGCCGCAGAAGAAGCTGCGGGAGGTCGCGTCGTAGGTGACGACCATGGGGCTGTCGCGGGAAATGCTCGCGTCCTCGGGGATGCAGATGTCCATGTGCGCGGCGCGTCCCAGATAGTTGTTTTCCTTGTGAATCTCATAGGACTTTCCGTAGCTCGGACCCTCTACGCATACAAGCCAGCCGACCACGGGACGCACGGTCTTCACAGCATCCAGCGCTTCGGTCACGCCGCCCTCGGGGTCATACAGGTTGATGGCGGGCTCCGTCTTCTCGTCCGCGGGGCTGGTCACATCCGGTTCCAGCACGTGCGGATGCGTGCTGACCTTCGAATCGCCCGTTCCGCAATAGGGGCAATCGCTGTATCGTTCGGCGTCGTAGAAGTGACCTGCGCTGCACTGTTTCATATCCATGGGAATACCTCCTTGCAATCCTGCGTTTTCGTTTGAATGGGGTTTCCGTACTTGACGAACCTATTATAGCACGCGGCCTTCGGCACTTTTCCCGTTTATTTCCGCCTCATCAGCCGAGTCAGAACGCGGAACCATGGGCGCCCTTCCGCGAGCAGCCGGTTCAGGTTTTCCGCCTGCTCGTCCAGCCGGCTCAGGCGGCTGATTCTGTCCAGCTCGTTCAGAATCGGCGCGCCGCTGCCGCGACACAATTTTTCCGCAAGCCGCGCCGCCCGGCGCGCAGCCAGCAGCGCAGCCGCCACGTCCTCGTCCCGCTGAACCGGCCTTACCGGCGCAATCGTTTTTTCCTTCGGCTTTTCGGGCGATGCGGGCGGCACGTAATACAGCCCCGCCGCCAGCGACTCAAACGACGCCGGGCGCTTGGTGTAGTCCATCTCAAGCCCCGCCATCAGCACGTTCGCCTGTCTCCGGCTCAGCGCCGGGCACAGTTCGCCAATGTCCTGAAGCCGGTCGTCGTACCTCCGCTCCCGCGCGTCCGGCGGCTCCACGCCGGTCAGCGCGAAATACAGCGTGGCGCACAGGCCGTAAACGTCCGTCCACGCGCCCTGCCTGCCGTCGCTGTCGTATTGCTCCGGCGGCGCGTAGCCCTTGCGAATCAGAACGGTCTTCTTCGTCTCCGGGTCGTTGGGTCGGGCGCTGCCAAAGTCGATGAGTATGGGCGGCGCGTCTCTGCGCAGGATGATATTCGACGGGTTCATATCGCGGTGCACGACGTTGCGCTCGTTGAGCCGATACATATCGTTGATGAACGGCTCCATCGTCTTCAAAAGCTGCTGCGCGGGGATCGGCCCCTGCTCGCGCACGCGCTTTTCGATGGTCGTGCCCTCGACGTACTCCATCACCAGATAGGCCGTGTTGTTTTCCTCGAAGATGTCCAGCACGTGCACGACGGAGGGACACTGCTCCATCCGGTGCAGCATGCGGTATTCCTGCACGAATTTCGAGCGCCAGCGGTCGAAATTTTCCCGCTCGCGCGGGTTCGGCTCGATGCTGCCATTCACGCGCCGCGTGGAAATATTGCGCGGAAAGTATTCCTTCACCGCCACCGTCTCGCCCTGAACCGGCCGCAGGCTGCTCAGCTTCAGCGCGCGATAGGTCACGCCGAAGCCGCCTCCGCCCAGCGCCGCGCCAACCAGGTATTTTCCGTTTAAAATGGTCTGCGGCGCAAGCGCCCCGCGAATGCGCTGCGCGTCCTCGGCGGTCGCTCCGCACACGGGACAGATTGTGTCGTCCGACTGCGCCATGCAGCGCATGCACGCATACGGCTTTATCACGGCTGATCTCCTCCCAAAGCGTCATTTTCCTCCGTCTCGCGCAGCACGGCCTGCAGCCGCTCGTTTTCGCTCAGCTCGCCGTTGTCGTACATGCAATACAGCATCAGCCAGTCGAACACGTTGCGCGGGTCAAGCTGACTGTAGCTGCAATCGTCCAGCATCTGATTGACGCGGCGATACCGGTCGTCGAACAGCACGCGCGAATCGTCGCTCAGGCTCGCGCCGCTCTCCGCGCCGTCCGTGACCAGAAACAGCAGAATCAATACCTTTCGGGACACGTCGACCCGGCGGTTGATAATCTGCGAAAGCGTCTTTTCGTCCGGCCAGTGCGCGCGGATGCTCTTGGCCAGCACACTGTTCTGCGCCGTGGGCGGCTTCAGATACATTTGCACGATCTCGCGCACGCTGTATTCCCGCTCGGGCAGCTCCGGGAAAACCTCCGGCGGCCGGATCAGCACCTGCATGTACTCGGTGAAGTACTCATACGCCGTGTTGTGCATCTGCCCGAGGTTCATGCTCTCGCGCGAAATAAAGTCCACAAACGCCTGCTCGCCGCGCACCTTCGTAAACTCGGATTCCAGCGTCTTCGTTTTGCCCCCGCCGCCGGTGGCCACGTCGCGCACCCGCGCGATCAGGTGCATCGTCTCGTGATAGGACAGGCGGTTGCGCAGCGCGTACAGATAGGCAAGCTCGATTGGGTTGCGCTGGTGCAGACAGCCGCCGCCCGCGCTGGCGAGGAAGTTCTGCGCCTGCTCCTCCGTCATCTCCAGCGCAAACACGATGCGCACCAGCTGCTCCCGGTTGTCCGGCGCCGTTTTGCGGGCGAACCATGTGGCGACCTTGCGGCGGATAGACGCGTCGTTCGGCTCGCCCAGCATGCCGCGCAGACGAACCGAGAGCCGTTCCTGCAGCTCCGCGGGATCCCGGATTCCGGAATACGCCGAAAGGATCTCCGGGAAGGACGGCACGCGAATGCCCTTTTCCAGATACGCGCGGGCGAACTGTGCGTTGCGGGAGAGCCGGATGATTCGGCTCACCTCGCTTTCGGGAAGCATGACGGGAACTGCCATAAAGCACCTTCTTCCAAATTGTATAAACCGCTCAGCGCTGCACGTTCACGCGCTCGTCCAGCGCGGGCAGCGTCTCGATGGCGTTGCCGCCGATGCGCAGGCTCCACAGCTTCGTCAGTCGTTCAAACGGAATTCCGTCCAGCGAGGTCAGGCCGTCGTTTTCCAGCGCCAGCTCTTCCAGCTGCGTAAGCTCGTTCAGCGCGGGCAGCATGCTCTCGTTCACGCCGCAGCCGCTCACCGTCAGATACCTCAGGTTCGTCAGATTCCTCAGGAAATCCAGCGAATCGACCTGCGCGCCGACCAGCGTCAGCTTTTCAAGCCCCGCCGCGCCGGCCAGCGCTTCCAGATTCAGATTGATTCTGCGGCCATTCAGGCCGTCGCCCAGCCGCAGCTCCCTCAGGCTTTTAAACTCCGAAAGCGGCGTCAGGTCGAGCTCCAGCCCGGCGATCCACAGCACCTCAAGCGACTCCTTCAGGTTTGCGGGCAGCGTTTCAAGCGACGTGATTCCGCTGTTATAGCTGAGGTCGAGCCCCCACATGTCGTTCATTTCATCGTTCAGCGCCGAAAGGTCGGAAACGTCGTTGAACGCCAGACCCAGATAGCCAAACCCGAGGTCTTCAAGGCCGTGAAGCGAGGTGATCTGATTTCGAGCCAGATTGAGATCCGAGATGCTCCCGATCTGACCGATTGCAACGAGATCCGCGTCGGTCAGGCCGCAGTTGACCATCACAAGTCTCCGAAGCGGCAGTCCGGCCAGCGCGTCCGTGTTCACAGCCTTCCGGTTCGTCAGATGGAAGTAGCGCAGGTTGCGGAAAACTTTGAGCTGGGACAGGTCAAACTCGTCCGCGGACATCTCCCGGAAATCCCCGTCCGAAAGGCTGCCCCGTTCCAGCTGCTCGAGCCCGAAAATCCGATAATCGCCTTCTTCCCTCTGGATGGATACGAGCCATTCCAGCATGTCGGCGTTCGGGTCGATTTCGCCGTCATAGGTGTGGAAGGTCACCTCGCCGTTCACAACCGTCAGGGCGTAAATGCGATCCAGCTGCTCCTGCGTAACGACGCGTCTCTCCTTCACGTTCAGAGATTCCCGCAGCGCCGCGGCCAGATCCCCGGAAAGCAGCTCCGAGGGGTCGCTCTGGCTGTGAATATGTCTGCTTCTGACATTACTCTTCAGCAGTGGAGCAAAGCTGGTAATGTAGTTGTTGTTCAGATACAGCGTCTTCAGGTTCGGCATCGTGTCCAGCGCCAGATTATCGATGCTGGTAATCCAGTTGTAGCTCAAATTCAGCATCTCAAGCGCGGGCAGGTCGTGAATGCCGGAAAGCATGTCGCTGGTAATGCCGCAGTCCCACAGTTCGAACGTCTTCAGATTCGGCTTGTCGGAAGCGAAGTCCAGATTTTTCACCTGACAGTTCGCGATGTAAAGGTAGTCAAGGTTCCTCATGTTCGCAAGCGCGCTGAAATCCTGCGGCAGGCGCTCTTCCAACACGCTCCCCGCGCAGGTGAAGCCCACGAGATTTTTCATTTCGGCGAGCACCGAATATTCCCCCGCGGTGGGAGAGCAGTCGAACCAGAAAATCGTCGAAACAAGTTTGCCGCCGGAAAGCTCGTTCAGTGACGCAATGGGCATGCCTGACAGGTCCAGATTTCCGATCGGCAGATCGGCAATGGGCGCAAGCGACGTAATCTGGTTGCATGCGACGGAAAGCTCTTGCAGATTCGTGAGCGCCTGCAGGCCTTCCAGCGTGGTCAGCGCATTGTTGTCCAGCTTGAGGGAGTCAAGGCTTGCAAGGCTGCCGAGAACGGGCAGAATGTCATCCGTCACGCCGCAGTTATCCAGAATCAGCGTTCCCACGCGCGGCAGATTTTCGAGCGCCCGCGCGCTGCTGACCCATACGTCCCGCAGGTTCAGGTATTGCAAATTGACGCAGCCGCTCAGCTCCGTCAGATCGAGCGTATTCCCCGTCGGCTGGTTTCGGCGTTCCTCGTCGAGCTCCTCGCCGTCCTTGCGCCACATTCTGCCCAGCTCGTCGTTCCAGTCCAAATATCCGTCCTCGTTCAGCAGCTGGAAATACAGCCGACTTCCGAGCATCCGCACCGCGCCGACCTTCGCAAGCGCCTCCGCCGGGATGGGCTGGCCGTCCGGCGCGTCATAGCCGTTTTGCCGCAAAAACGCGCGCAGCTCCGCGCCCAGCACGGGCATATCCCGCGCCGCGTCCGCGACAGCCGCCGGCGTTTCCGTTGGTTCTGCCGTGGGCGCTTCCGTCGGTTCCGCCGTCGGCTCTGCCGTAATTGCTTCCGTGGGTTCCGCCGTCGCCTGTTCGATGGGCGCGGGCGGAAAGCCGCCCTGTCGGCCGAGCAGGATTCCGGCTCCGACCAGCAGCGCCACGCAGGCCAGCGCAAGCAGCACGAGCAGCGTCCTGTGCTTCGGCTGCGGCTTGGAGAGCGGGGCGTCGTTGATGCCATAGCCATACAGGTCGTGGAAGAACTCCGCCATCGTCTGATAGCGATCGTTCAGCTGCACCGCCATGCCCTTCATCAGCGCGGCTTCCTGCTCCTGCGAAATTTCCTTCACGCCCAGCATCGTCGGGCGCACCAGCGAATCCGCGTTCAGGCGCTCCGTCGCCGCGGGCGGCGTAACGCCGGTGATCAGCTTGTAAATGGTGGCCGCCATCGAATACACGTCGGAATACGGGCCGTCCTTGCCGGTGCTGGAATACATTTCAACGGGCGAGTAACCCGAGCGCACCATCAGCACGCGGGTTTTCTTTTCGCTGTCGCTTTCCATCGCGCTGCCGAAGTCAATCAGCTTCACCGTGCCGGTTTTCGAGAGCATCAGGTTTTCCGGGCTGATGTCGCGGTGGTAGGTGGAGTACCGGTGCAGCTCTTCCAGCGTCTGAATCGGCGTTTTCAAAAGCTGCAATGTCTCCTGAAAGCCCAGCTTGCCGCCGCGCTGCGCCGCGTAGGTTCCCAGATTGATACCGGATATGTACTCCATGATGATATACGCCGTGCCGTTTTCCAGAAAGCAGTTTTTCACGGACACAACGCCGGGGTTGTTGTCAAACCGCGCGACCTTCTGCGCCTCGCGGAAGAAGCGGTCGCGCCCCAGCAGGAAGGACTGCTCGTCCTTGCCGGCGAACACATTCACCGTGTGCTGCCCCTGATCGCGAATAACGACGCCGGAGGGAAAGTATTCCTTGATCGCCACGGGCATGTGCAAAAACAGATCCCAGCCGATATACGTGATGCCGAATCCGCCCTCGCCCAGCGCACAGCCCACCAGATACTGTCCCTTGAGAATGGTACGCGGCGGCAGATGGTGCTTTTCCGGAACAAAATCTCTCTCTATGAAGCCGCACACGGGACACGCCTCCTGCTCATCGACCTTGCGCGCCATACAGCGCATGCACAGTTTCCGGTCTTCCATGTAGTAACTTCCCCTTTCACGCGCTCTTCCTCTTAAACTGTTTCCATTATAGCACACCGGCCGCCGCGTTTTTTCCGCGAAATTCCAAACGAAAACGCCCGGACATTTCATCAATATCCAAGCGTTCGCGAAGCCGACAAGTCAGGTGCTTTCGCCGCCCCGTCAGGTATTTTCCGTTTTCAGAAGCTCCGACAGCGCCCACAGGATAATGCCCGTGCCGTGGTCGTCGTTAAACGCCGTGCCCAGCTTCAGATAATAATGATAGTCCATCGAACAGCTCGAGCCGCGGCACACGCCCAACACGTTGCCCTGCCTGTCGACCGAATACCGGAGCAGCGCCGCGATTCCCTTCTCCGCCGCCTGCCGGTAGCCCTCCTCGGGCAGAAGACCCAGACGGATGCCCGTCAGGAAGCTGAGGGAATACATCGCGGTGCAGGAGGTTTCCTCATAGGCCTCCTCCTTGTCGAGCACCTGCCGCCACATGCCGCTTTCGGCCTGCAGCGCGCGCACGCCCGCGGCGAACACGCGGAAGCGCTCCGCGAAGTACACGTAGTCGGGCTCGTCCTTCGGCAGGTTCGTAAGAATTTCAACCAGCGCCAGCATGATCCAGCCGTTTCCGCGTCCCCACGGCACGCGGTTCTTCTCGCCCGGCTCCACGAAGAAGATGTGCGAATACACGCTTTCCTCCTCGATGAACAGCCGCTTGTGGAAGCCCTCGATCTGCGTTTTCAGCTCGTCAAAATACTTCCGCTCGCCGGTCAGGCAGGCCAGACGCACGAGGAACGGACAGCTCATGAACGTGTCGTCCGCCCACATGGTCGTGCCGCGCATGAAGGCGCCGTCCGGGAAGCGCGGAATGTTGTTCATCAGCGCGTCCGCCAGTTCCCGAATCACGTGCAGCGCCTTTTCGTCCTTCGTCAGGCGATAATACTCCACAAAGTTCATGCCCATCGTGCCGATCGCGTCCAGATTGTCCAGCCGCATCGCCCGCTGCAGGAAGGTGGGATCGCCGAACTGCGCCGCTTCGTACTTCGCGTATTCGTAGTACGCCGCCATCGTGCGCATGTTGCGCAGGAAATAATCGCCCTCGCGCGCACAGTCCCAGTCCTTATACAGCTTCAGAAGGCCATAGTTGCCCACCATCAGCGCGTAGAACCACTGGCCGAAAAAGCTGGTGTCGAGATAGGCGCGCACATAGCTGCCGTCCGCGGTGCGCCAGAAGCGGCGCTCACCGTTCGCGATATAGGGCGTTTGCAGGTCGACCGTGAAGCTCTCCGGCGCGTCGGGCAGCGCCAGCAGCAGCCAGTCCACGCCGCTTTCGCGTGCGGTCTCCAAGCCCGGCGCGCGCAGGCAATCGTGCGCATACGCCGCGTGGAAGGCCGAAGCGTTTTCCGTGGTCAGCACCACGCGGTCGCCCTTTCGCAGCGTGATTTCGCCCGCCGCGGAAACCGGCTCGCCGTTCACCGTCACGCGCGCGGTCTCCGCGTTCGTCAGGCGCAGAACGCCGTCCCGCGCGGCCTCGGACACGGCGCAGCCGAAGCGCGCCGACGCGTCGATGCGGTCAAAGCGGATTTCCTTCTCCACCCGCGCCGCGGCGGGGAATACGTATTCCGGCGTTTCCACCGTCTCTCCGGCATGGTACAGGCGGGAAATCTCATAGCCTTCCTCGCCGCGGTATTCGCCCCGCGAAAACACCGTGCGCAGGTGGCACAGGTAGTCGCGCGCCTTCATCATGGGGTAAAACGGCACCGCCGTCAGAAGCCGCAGCACGAACGCGCCGTTCTTCTTTTTGCAGCACGCCACAAGCTCGGTTACGCCCGGCTCCACCGCGAGAATCGCAGTCTCGTGCGCCCCGCCCGCCTGCGTTTTCAAAAGCGCCGCGCCGTCTCTGTACAGCGTCGCTTCGCCCTCCATGGTGACGGCGACGTCCCGCGCTTCCTCCGAAAGAACGCCCGCGCGCACATACGCGAAGTCGCCCTCCCCCGCGTCCGGATAGCGCATGCCCAGATCGATTTCGTCAAATGACAAAACCGGCCGCGCGTGCACCCACGGCTGCGGCAGACACGGCCGCAGCACGACCTCGCGCATCGGGCGCGTGCGGTACAGGTTCTCCACAATCAGCCGGATGTTCTCCCGCGTCGAAAGCCCCAGCGCCGCCGCGGAATCCTCATAGTTTTTGATTTCTCCCATGCGTTTTCTCTCCCTGTAGATCCGGCCGGGCTTCGGTTTGGAAGTCCGGCCGGTTGGTTTCGCGTTATGCGATTTTCTCGTCCTGCCGCGAATAAAGCTTGTACAGATCGTAATACACGCCCTTCTTCGCCATCAGCTCGCTGTGCGAACCGCTTTCGACGATGCCCTGCTCCGTAAGCACCAGGATGGTGTCGGCGTTGTGAATCGTCGTGAGCCGGTGCGCGATGGTGAACGTCGTGCGCCCCTTCATCAGGCGATCGAGCGAATTCTGCACCAGAAGCTCGCTCTCGTTGTCCAGCGCGCTGGTCGCCTCGTCAAAGATGACGATGGGCGGGTTCTTGATGAACACGCGCGCGATGGAAATGCGCTGCTTCTGCCCGCCGGACAGCTTCACGCCGCGCTCGCCCACATAGGTATCGTAGCCCTCGGGCAGCGACAGGATGAACTCATGCGCGCCGGCCAGCTTCGCCGCCTCGATGATCTCCTCGCGCGTCGCGCCGGGCTTGCCGTATTCGATGTTGTCGTACACCGAGCCGGAGAACAGATACACATCCTGCTGCACCATGCCGATCTGGTTGCGCAGCGAATGCAGCCTGAGCTTGCGCACGTCCACGCCGTCGATCTTCACGCTGCCGCCCGTCACCTCGTAAAAGCGCGGAATCAGGTTGCACATCGTGGTCTTTCCGCCGCCGGAGGGGCCGACCAGCGCCACGGATTCGCCGGGCTTCACCGTAAGGTTGATGTGCGCCAGCACGTTGTCGAGGTTTTCGGCGTAGGTGAACGTCACATCGTCAAACGTCACCTCGCCCTTCACGTTCGTAAGCTCGATCGCGTCCGGCGCGTCCACGATGGTCACCGGCTCGTCCATGACCTCCACAAAGCGCTCAAGGCCGGTCATGCCGCGCTGGAAGGACTCGGAGAACTCCACGATGCGGCGAATGGAGGCCAGCAGCGTGGTGACATACAGAAGGAACGCCACAAGGTCGGACGCCGTGAGCTTCATTACGGGGTTGTCGCTGATCAGGAACAGCGCGCCCACCATGACCACGGCGATATACATGATGCCGTCAAAGAAGCGCGTCACCGAATGGAAGCCCGCCATGTTGGCATACATGCGGTGCTTGATTTTGAGGAACTTCTGGTTGCCGCTGGCAAACTTCTTTTCCTCGACGTTCTCGTTGGCAAACGACTTCACCACGCGGATGCCGCCCAGCGTGTCCTCCACCTGCGCGTTCAATTCGCCCAGCTGATGACGGGAATCCTTAAACGACTCGCGCATCTTCTGCGAGAAGTGGCGGGAGAAGATCACCATCAGCGGCAGCATCACGAACACGATCAGCGTGAGCAGCAGGTTCATCCGCGCCAGAATTATGAACGACACCGTGATTTTGATGATCGCGATGAAGATTTCCTCCGGAAAATGGTGCGCGAACTCCGTCACGTCGTTCAGGTCGGTCGTGATGCGGCTCATCAGCTGGCCGATCTTGGTGTTGTCGTAGTAGGAGTTCTGCAGCATCTGCAGATGGGAGAACATGTCCCGGCGCATATCGGTTTCAATCTGCGCGCCCATGTTGTGTCCCACGGACTGCATATAATAGTTGGCCGCCGTGTCGATCACGCGCAGAAGCACGTACACGCCGCACATCGTCAGAATCAGCTTCACCGTGAGCGTGGAAATGTCCGTCGTCGCGCGCTGGGTGATTTCGCGCACGATCATCGGCAGCACCAGCTCGCACAGCGTGGTCATCGACGCGCAGAACAGGTCGAACAGCATGACCGCCATGTGCGGCTTGAAGTACGGCGCGAACTTCCGCGCGAGATACAGATTTCGGTTTTTCGAGCGCTTCATGCGTTTCCTCCCATCTCCCGCTCCATGTCGGGCGTCTGCGCCTTATGCTGAATGGCCTTCCACTTCGGCGGGCCGGACAGGATGCTCGCCCAGTTCGCCAGCATCCACAGCGCCATAAACAGCGGATACAGCACGATCGCCCGCGCCATCGGCTTCAGCCGCTTTCGTTCCAGCAGGCAGATCAGAATCGCGAACGCCTGCATGGCGAGAATCGAAAGCAGCCCCGAGCCCGCCGCCAGCAGAAGCATCGGAAGCACGTATTCCGGCGTGTGCGCCATATACACGATCATCGAAACGGCGGACATTATAAGCGGCAGAAGCCCCAGCACCATGAAATACACGCTGCCAAACACCAGCGCCATATCCACGCACGGGAAGGAATGCTTCTTCAGAAGCTGTTTGAAATAATACTTCTTGCACTGATACGCGCCGCTGAACCAGCGCATGCGCTGCACCAGCGCGTCGCGCAGACGCTCCGGCTGCTCGTCGTAGGTGATGGCGTTGTCCATCCAGTACACGCGCTCGCCGCGAAGCGCGCACTGCGCCGTGTACTCCAGATCCTCCGTGAGCGAATGAATGTCATAGCCCGTCTCGCGCAGAAGCGAGGCCGACACCATGAAGCCGGTGCCGTTCAGCGCCGCGGACGTGCCAAGCGTGCGCCGGGCGTGATTATACAGGCGATCCATGAACCAGTAAAAGACGCTGGACGCGCCCGAAACCCAGTTCGCGTGCGGATTCTTGCTGTCGCGATAGCCCTGCGCGATGCGCGCGCCGGCGTTCAGCGCGTCGTTCACCGCCTGAAAGAAATTCGGGTCGGCGATGTTGTCCGCGTCAAACACGCAGAACGCGTCGAATTCGTCCTGCGCGAGCAGCTGGCGGAACGCGCTTTCCAGCGCCTCGCCCTTCGAATGCACGTCCCTGTCCACATGCAGGATGCGCGCGCCGGCGCGCCGCGCCGCGCCCTCGGTATCGTCGGTACAGTTGTTCGGCACCACGATCACCGCGGACAGCTCCTTTGGATAGCGCTGGCTGACAAGGCTGTGCACCAGCTGGCCGATTACGGTCTCCTCGTTGCGCGCCGCAACGAGCGCCGCAATGCGCTGGCGCGGCCGCGTCTCCGGGAATTGATTTTTTCTCTTTTTCAGGCCAAAAACGGCAATCACCGCGTAAAACAGGCCGTATACGCCCAGCAGGAGTCCCATGATCGTCGATAACGTATCCAGTACAGGCACACAATCACCTCCCTGTGATTATACTCCCTCCGCGCGAAATCCGCAATGTTGCGCCTTCAAACTCAACCTGCGCTTAATGATCCGGCGGGCGCGGGGCTTGAAATACCCTTCAAAAACGACTATAATAAAGGAAGAAAACAAAGGAGCCCTGCCCATGCCCTCAAGCCTGATGCGAAAGCTGAACGCCATGCGCGAAGGCGCGCCCAAACCGGCGGCGCGTCCATCCCGGCCGCTGATCGTGCGCACGCACGCCGAAGCGGCGGACGCGCGCCTGTATTCGCTGCCGCCCGCGGCGCTGCGGCGGCTGGGCTACACCGGCGCGGCGTTCCATCCGGAGCGCGCGCTGTTTCTGGACACGGAAACCACGGGACTGGCGGGCGCGGGCACGGTGGCGTTTCTGGTGGGCGTGGGCTTCGTGTCAAACGGCGTGCTCACGGTTCGGCAGTATCTGATGCCGGACTACGCCGCCGAGGACGAGCTGATCGACCGTCTTGCGGAGCTGTTCACGAAGTTCGATACCGTCGTTCACTTTAACGGCTGCACGTTCGATATGCCGCTTCTGAAGGGGCGCTTCATCCTGCGGCGGCGGGAAAGCGACTGGAAGGAGCTCGTTCAGCTCGATCTGCTAAAGGCCGCCCGCCGGGCATGGAAGCTGCGGCTGGGCAGCTGCCGCCTTTCCAGCCTTGAGGAACGCATTCTGGGCTATCCCCGCGAGGACGATATTCCCGGCGCGGAGATTCCCGCCCGCTACTTCGAGGCCGTGAAAACCGGCGACCTGTCCGGGCTCGAGGACGTGCTGCGCCACAACCTTCAGGACATCGTGACGCTGACGACCCTTCTGTGCGTGCTGGCGGAAACCTACGCCGAGCCGGAAAAGGCCGCCGACCGCATCGATCTGTTCAGTCTGGGGAAGGATCTGGAAAGGCATGGCGAGCTGAAGCAGGCGCGAAGACTGTATCATCTGGCCGCCGTGCCGCGCGCCGTCGCCACCGCCGCCGACCTGAAGGGCGAAAAATACGCGGGCGAAGCCAACCTGCGCCTGTTTCACCTGTATCGCCGGCAGGGCGAATGGGAAAAGGCGGAGGAAACGCTGTTGAGCATGCTTCGCCGCAGGCAGATGGGGCGCGTTCCGTCTTTGGAGCTGTGCAAGCTGTATGAACATCGCTTGAAACGGCCGGGAGACGCATTGAAGCTGGCCGAAAATCTGCTGAAGGACTGTCCGGCAGACGAGCGCGTCGCGCTCGAGCACCGCGTCGAACGCCTGAAGCGAAAAGTAAGGGAATCAGGAGGAAACGATCATGGGATTCATGGCAAACTTTAAGGGCCGCAGAGCCTATTCCACGCATATCCGCGGCAATCAGGCCATCGACAAGGGCGACATCGCGAAGGCCGCCGAGCTGCACAAGCAGGCGCTCAAGCTGTATTCCGAAGCCTACGAAGCCGGCTGCCGCGACGTAAACGTCGTAATGGCGTACGGCGTGCTTCTGATGCGCTTCGGCGAATACGAGAAGGCGCGCGACCTGCTTCTGAGCTGCGAGCACATGCCCGGGCTCGACGCGAAGAGCAAAAAGCAGCTTCGCATCAACTACAGCGTGTGCCAGTGGCGACTGGGCAACCTCGACCGCGCCATCGAGCTGATGGAGGAATCCGCCTCCAATGGCAAGACCGCCATGATCTACACCACGCTGGGCTACTACTATATCGAGCGCGGCATCCAGACCGGCGACTTCGCGCAGGCCATCGCCTTCAATCAGGAGGGCTATGAATACGACGAAGAAGACGCGGGCGTGCTGGACAACCTCGGCCAGCTGTACTACGCCATGGGCGAAACGGACAAGGCCTACGACTATTTCAAGCGCGCCTTCGAACAGAATCCCTCGCAGGTGCCCACGCTGTACTTCATCGCCAAGATGAACCACGAAAAGGGCGACGACGAAAAGGCCCGCGGCTTCATCAAAAAGTGTCTGGAAGGCAACTTCTCCGCGCTCTGCTCCATCTCCCGCGAACAGGCGCAGGCGCTAGCCGACGAGATCGGCTGAAAACCGCTTCGTCAACCGCGTGAACCCATTTTGATAAACCGCCCGTGAAGCTTTGCGGATTCACGGGCGGTTTTCAATCTATCCTCGGCCCCTCTTTCATGCGCTCACGCGTTCCGCACGATCTCAAGCATGCGCGTTTCGCCGAAACGCATACGCAGCTCGGTATAGGTTTCGTTGCCCTCAAGCACCTCGCCCGTAAACGCATCCTTCAGCGCGCCCTTGCCTGGCACGTAGATGCGTTTGGTTCCGTCCGACGCGGCGTGCAGCGCGATATAGCGCGTATCGGCCGCCACAGGATCGCCGGAGTAATTATAGATATGACCGCCGGACAGCGCAATCATCTCGCGCAGCAACGCGGCAGGCACGCACGGCGCAAGACTCCAGAACACCTGATACTCGGCTTCCCTGCGCATCACGACGCCGGGACGGCCGTCCTCCAACCGCGCCAGCACCACGTCGCCCCGCGCCGGTTCGATTTCCACGTCCGGCAGCGCCGGCTCACAGGTCGGGAACGTCTGATTTTTCCACACGCAGCGCGCCGTCATCGTACCCTCGCCCTCACGCACATCGAAGCCGGTCGTTTCCTTCATACCGCCGCCATAAAAACCCGGCAGCAGCACAAACAGCACCGAGCGCCCGCCGCGCTTCCATTTCTCAAGCGCCGCGCGCTGCCGCTCCGTCAGCCGCGCGGGCGCGAGCAGCACCGCCATGCGGTACTCATCCGGCGACACGCGTTCCAGATCGTCCAGCATATAGCTGTGATAGCCCGCGCCGGCCGCGCCAAGCTCCACCATCTGGTCGGGAATCAGCGCGGCCAGCGTGCCGCCCGCCGACGGCGCGAAATGGTTCGGCGCGTCCTCATCCACGAATACACACACCGCGGAAACCGGCCTTTCCGCCGCGTCCGTCAGCGACGCGCGCGCAATTTCCGCGGCGCGGCGCTGGAAGGCCATGTATTCCGGTCGATCGTACCAGCCGCCGCAGATGTCAAACCACCACAGGGCGGCGGAATGCGTCAGAATGTCCGCCAGCGCGCGCGTCATCTGACCCAGCGAACCCTCCACCGTTTGCGGCCCCAGCCACACCGGACCGTCGTAAATGTCGTTCGCCACGGGGCTGGCATGCGGCAGGCTTTTGCTGAGCGGCTCGGAAAGCGATGTGCGCACGTCCGCTTCCACAAAAAAAGGCTTTTCATGCAGCCGCGCCGCGTCCAGCGCCGCCTGAAAGCCCCAGTGAATGCCCTGTGCGCGGGCGCGCGAATAGGCAAACGGACTGGCAAGGAAGTCGATTTCCTTATCTGCCAGCAGGACGGACATATCGTTGTGCGCGTGTTCCGGCCAGCAGAGCACCATGTTTCCGTAGAAAATGCCCATCACCTGCCGGTGTCCGGTAACGCGCTTGGCCGCGCGCACCAGCTTCTGCGCGAAGGCGGATACCTCCCGACTGTAGAACCGGTAATAATCGATCGTGCGCGCCTCCGCGATTCCATCGCGAAGATCGCCCCTCCAGCCATACGCGCGCTCGGCGGGCGTGGGAATGCGCGCGTCATGAAAGCCGCCCAGACGCGTATGCCACGCTTCGTTCAGCCGGTCAATCGTTTCGTATTTCTCCTCCAGCCAGAGCGCGAACGCCTCGCGGGACGCCTCGGAATAGTCCTGAAACTGATGCGCGTGAATCGTGGGACGGATGAACTCCTCGGTATTGCCCGCGGCCAGATGCCAGCCGATCACATAGCGATCCCAGCCGCTCTCCTCCAGCCAGCGCTGAAAGCGCTCCATTACGTGCGAACACGCGGCCAGCCATTCCCCCGATGAGAAGGACAGATGCACGCTCATCCCCTGCGCGTCCCGACACTGTGCCCGCGGGTGCGCGTCCTCCCACCATTTCGGCATTTCCAGCATCAGTCGGGGCAGAAGATAAATTTCCCCCGGCCGGCTGTCCCCGACGATCCGGCGAAAGTCCTCGTCCGCAGCGCTGAAATCAAACCGGTCGCCCTCCCGATAGAAACCGGGACGGAACGACCGAAGCGCCGTAATCTGGTTGATGCCGCGGTCGCCCGCGTATACGCCGGTGCTGAACAGCCGAACGCCGACTTTCTTGAAGTCCTCATATTTCGCCTTTTCCGGCTGATAGGAAAGGTACGCATACATCGGCACTCGATCGCCGTTTACGTTGATCACAAACCCGTTTTCACACTTTTCAACGCGGCTTTCCAGCATTCGCGCCGCCCCCGTTCTCGCATGATCGATTATCCAAATACAAAAACGCCATGGCAAATTCGGAGAACCCTCCGCTTCGCCATGGCTGCCATCTTACAGAAGCGCAGCGCTGTCCGGGTCGAGATACATCGTCGTGCCGTCCAGCTCGCGCATCACGGTGGCGGGGCAGGCTTCGCCGATGGGGTCGTTCACCGTGCGGCGCACAGCCTCGGCCTTCGTGGGCGCGGGCACCACGCAGAAGCGGTACGCCGCGGACGCGAGCTGCGTCACCGTCAGCGTCAGCGCCGTTTCAGGCACGTCGTCAAACGTCGGGAAGCAGCCGTCGTGCACCTGCTGCATGCGGCACACGTCGTCCAGCTTCACGGGCTTCATGCGCAGCGGATCATGGAAATCCGCCACCGGCGGGTCGTTGAACGCGATATGGCCGTTTTCTCCAATGCCCATCACCACGATGTCCACCGGGTAATTTTCCAGCAGCGCTGAATAGCGTGCGCATTCGGCCTCCGCGCCCTCGGAGCCGTCGATCAGGTTGACCGAGCGCAGCGGCACGTGGTCGAACAGCGCGTTTTTGAGGAACTCGGAAAATCTCTGCGGCGCGCCCTTGGGCAGGCCCACGTATTCATCCATGTGGAACGCGTTCACGCGGTTCCACTCGATGGTTTTGTCGGCCTTCAGCGCCGCCAGCACCTCGTTCTGCGACGGCGCGGCGGCAAAAATCATGTTGATCGTTTCCTTCGTTTCCAGCAGCTTCCTCATGCACGCGGCGACGTCCGCCGCGGCGGCCGCGCCCATTTCCGCGCGGCTGTCATAGATTTTCACGGCCAGCTTTCCGGCCTGCAGGCTCTTCATACGCAACCTCCGACGCTTACTTGTTGTACTTGTAGAAGCCCTCGCCGGCGGACATGCCCAGCTTGCCCTCGTCGATGTACTTCTTGAGCATCTTCTCCATGCCCTTGAAGTTATACGGCGCGAGGAACGAGGGAATCTTCAGATACATCTTCACGATGTTGTACGCCGTGGTCAGACCCACGGTATCGAGAATCTGGAACGGGCCCTTCGGCGCGCCGGTGCCCAGCGTCCACGCCTTGTCGATGCTCTCCGGGTCGGAAACGCCGTTCACAAACAGATCCATGCCGGAGAACAGCAGCGGCACGAGCATGGAATTCAGAAGGTAGCCGCTCTTTTCCTTGCGCACGGGCAGCGGAATCATGCGGATTTCCTCGGCGAACTTCATAACCTCGTCGAAGTACTTGGGCTCCGTCTTCGCCTGCGCCATGATCTCGGCGGTGTTGTTCTTCCAGATGGAATTGGCGAAGTGCAGCGACAGGAACTTCTCCGGACGGCCGGTGTACTTGGCCATCTTGGAGGGCAAAAGCGTGGAGGAATTGGTGACCAGCACGGTCTTCTCCGGCAAATGCGGCGCTAACTTCCTGTAGAACTCGATCTTGTCGTTCAGATTTTCCGCCATGGACTCGATCACAAGGTCGGCGTCCGCCACGGCCTTGGCCATGTCGAGCTCCAGCTTCAGGCCGTTGTAGGCGTTCTCCGCCTTCTTCAGGCATTCGTCCTTGTCAAAGGTATCGAAATCGGCAAGGCCGCGCGCCCAGTTCGCGGGCGTCTGACCCTCGGGCGTGGCCATCTTTTCGATGGTCTCAAAATACACGTCCTTCAGGTGGTCGAGCTTCGGCTGCGTGCGGGTAATGCTGCCCTCGCTGCGCAGCCAGATGGTCACGTCAAAGCCACAGTACGCCGCCTGATAGGCAATCTGGCTGCCCAGCACACCGCCGCCAGCCACAACAATCTTTTTCATGAGCAATCCTCTCCCCGTCCCGTATTGAAATCGCATTTTTATTATAGCCCATGATGTTTAAGCCTGTTCGATGCTTTTCCCGAACGTTTCAGAAAGCCGCCCCCTCCCCCGGCTCCGTTCGCCGAAAAATCGCCGATTTCGCGCCCTTGTAAAACAGACCCAGGTCTGTTTTACAGCAAAAATAAGCGGCCTGCCAGGCTGACAGGCCGCTGGAAAGAGGATTACGGAGCGGCTTCCACGGCGACGATGCGTCCCTCGCCATAGGGATTCGCGTAGGCCTCGCCAATCACGCCGTTCAGCGCCTCGGTGACGTAGGTGAGCAGAACCTGATTGTCCAGCATCACGTCGACATGGGTGAAGTGGTTGTTCTTGAAGATGGTATTGCCGTCGCCGCCGTTCATCAGCATGTAGTTATGGGAAGCAACGGTGTAGGTTGCTTCGGGATCGATGGGCTCGCCCGCGACCATAACGTTCCTCACGCGGCGTTCGCCCTCAACGCCCACGAACATGTTCTTCTCGTCCATCTTCACGGTGGAGGGCAGGTAGGTATGCACCTCGAAGGTCAGGCCGGAAACTTGCAGAAATCCGCCGTACTCGCCGGGCAGCGCCTTGACGCTCAGCTCCAGTGCGTCGAGAATCTGCTGGCCGGTGGCTTCGCACACGCACAGCATGTTGCCGAAGGGATGCACCTTCAGAATATCGTTGCGGGTAATGTCGCCGGCCTTAATGCTCACGCGGATGCCGCCGCCGTTTACAAACGCAACGTCCGCGCCGGAAACATAGCGGTACGCGTCGGCGCAAAGGTCGCCCAGATTGGTTTCGGCGCTGCGGACGATGCGCACGCCGGTGACGGGATCGTTCACGGTCAGTTCAACCTCGGAGCGGGCGACGACCTCGGCCAGCGCGGCGTTCATTTCCGCGGTCGCGTCGACGACGGCTCTGGTTATGTCGGTATCCAGCGCGTACAGCTTGGCGGCGTTGAAGTCCGGGCAGTTCCACTGCATGACGCCCGCCTTCATCGCGCCGTCCTTGGCCGCGATCTTCAGATAGCCGACGCCCGCCAGCTTCGTGCCGCAGCCCTGACGCAGCACGGTCTCGCCGTCCTTATTGAGCATTTCCACGTGATCCATATCGTGGCTGTGGCCGTCCAGCATCGCGTTGATGCCGGTGGTGTTGGCGATTACGTCGGCGTAGGTATACGGCTGGCAGCTGGTTTCGTTGCCCAGATGCGCCATGGCGATGACATAGGCCGCGCCCTCGGCGCGCGCTTCGTCAACGGCCTTCTGAACGGCGTTATACAGCTCCTCGCCGGTTGCGCTTTCGAAGAAGCCGTAGATGAAGTTGCCGTTTTCATCCTGGAAGTACTTCGGCGTGGAGGACGTGAGCGTCTTCGGCGTGGTAACGCCGACGAAGGCGATCTTCACGCCGTCGAATTCCTTAATGACGTAGGGCGCAAACTGTAATTCGCCGTTCTTGTTGAAGTTGCAGCTCACATAGGGGAAGCTCGCCATCTTCGCAAGCTCGAAGAAGCGTTCCATGCCGTAGTCGAACTCGTGATTGCCCATGGTGGCAATATCGTAGCCCACGGCGTTCATCAGCTTAATGTTGACTTCGCCGGCGGTCATCGTGCCGACAGGCTCGCCCTGAATGGAATCGCCGTTGTCGACCAGAACCACGTGGTTGCCGGCGTTCCTGTAGGCGTCGCGCATCAAGGCGAGACCGGCGTAGCCGAAGCCCGATTCGATGCCGCAGTGCACGTCGCTCGTGAACAGCACGACGACGTCATGCTCGAGCTGAGGGGCCGCCTCCTCCGCAATGGACGCGCAGCCGAGCAGCAGCGTCAGGGCGAGGAGAATCGCGAGAAGTTTCTTCATGGTTGGATTCCTCCTTGTCATATTTCCGTGTTCATACATTATAACATATTTCCTGCATTTTACAACCACATTTGAGACGTATTATGCAATTTTACGTACACGCGCCTCCATTCACTAAAAAACCACCCACAGGCATAAGCCCATGGGCGGCAGGAAAAGCGAATTAGATTTCCGGGATTTCGATCGCGAGCTCGTGGCCGCACTCCGCGGAGCGGCAGATGCCGTCGATGATCGCCTGATTGTACAGGATCTGGCTGGTGGGCACGGGCGCAGGCAGGTCGTTCAGCACGGCGTCCAGGAAGGAGCGCACCTTGTGATAGAACAGACCCTTGTCGTCCGGGTTCTTGAGGATCGGAATCTTCTCCTCGGTAGGCACGCCCGCCACGTCGTGATACAGCGTCATCTCGCCGCCGACGGTGCCGTTCCAGCAATCGGTGGAGGGGATGCGCAGACCGGCCTTGGTGCCGAGGATGATGGTGTCGCCGGGGGTGTTGATGTTCATCGCCCACGCGATACGGAAGTCGAGGATGATGTCGCCCTCAAGGCGCACGAACGCGGCGGCGAAATCGTCCACGCTGAAGCGCCTGGCGTTCTCTTCGGCGGTGTGGAAGCGATCCGGATGCTGGGTCGCCGGGTTGGTGCCGAAGAAGTCGCTCTTATAGCCGGAAACGGTCAGGGGCTTCGGATAGCCGATGGCGTTGAGCACCATATCCAGCGAATAGCAGCCGATGTCGCCCAGCGCGCCGATGCCGCCGGTGGACTTCTCGATGAACGTGCTGTTCGGGATGCCGCGGCGGCGGCCGCCGCCGGTCTGGATGTAGTAGATCTTGCCGAGCTCGCCGCTCTCGACGATCTTCTTGATCATCTGCATGTTCACGTCCACGCGGGGCTGGAAGCCGATGGAGAGGATCTTGCCGCTCTTCTTCTCGGCGCGGCAGACCTCGACGGCCTCGTCCAGCGTCACGGTGAAGGGCTTCTCAAGCAGAACGTTCACGCCGTGCTCCAGCGCGTAGATGGTGGGAACGGCATGCTGCGTGTTGTAGGTGCAGATGCTCACAGCGTCCAGCTGTTCGTTGTCGATCATTTCCTTATGACTGGGATAGAAGTGCACGCCCTCCACGCCGTAGCGCTTCATAAACGCTTCCGCCTTGCCGGGAATCAGATCGGCGGCGGCAACGATGTCCACGTCGTCCATCTGCTTGTAGCTTTCGATATGCGCCTCCGCGATCCAGCCGGTGCCGATGATGCCGACCTTCAGGCGGCGGCCGCTCGCCTTCTTCTCTTCTTCGAACGACTGGGTGAACTGGCCAAGAACCTTATCGCCGTTTGCCATGTGTGTATCCTCCCAAAAATGAAAATTCCTCGCATACCCTAAATAGGTTATTGACATTTTAGCACAGGAGAAATATGATATGTATGTGGTTTAGCGCGTGTTTTGTGACGTTTTGTGCTATCCTTGCGGAGGGTTTATGCTGGAAACATTCGAAAAATACCGGGACGACCTGTCCCGCGCAGAGGCTTGGCGGTCGGACAGGGTGAGCTGCATCCCCCATTACCACACGGGCGTGGAAATCGTTTACGTGCTGGAAGGGCGCGTATCGGCCATTATCGGCGGACGTGCGCTGACGGCGGACGCCGGGCAGGCGATTGTGAGCGGCTCCTACACCGTACACGCCTACGGAGAGGAAAAAGCTCCGGCCATCGTGGCCATCATTCCGCCGTGCGAAACCCCGGCGCTGCAGAAGCGGCTGATTGCCGGGCGATTCGTGAACCCCGTGTTCTCGGACGAGGACGACCGTCTGAAACAGATGATGCAGCTTCTGCTTTCGGAGCAGGAGGACGCGGTGGTGCGCGCCGGCCTGAGCGCCGCCGTGCTCGGCTTCGCCATGCGGAAGGCCGGCTTTGAAACCATGGCCGGCGACGATAAGGGCGGCCTGATGGCGCAGGTGCTGCGCTATCTGAGCAAAAACTACGCCCAGCCGCTGAGCGTAGAGCATATGGCCGCGCACTTCGGCTATAGCCGCAGTCGTTTTTCGCATCTGTTCAAGGCCAACATCGGCGTAAGCGTGCCGCGCTACATCAACATCCTCCGCTGCCGCGACGCCGCCGAGGCGCTTCTGAACACTGACCTGCCCGTGGTGGACATTGCCATCAACGCGGGCTTCAACAACACGCACACCTTCTACACCGCCTTCCGCGAGCTCTACCACATGACCCCCGGCGAATACGTAAAAACCGGTCGTTCATAAGCGCACGCAAAACGCGCGCCCGCTTCGCTCGAAACGGACGCGCGTCCCCTACGCTATTCCTTTTTCTTCTTCCCGCCGAACGCGCCGCCCGTGACCTCGCGGAACGTGCTCTTCAGCTTGTCTCCCGCGCCGCGGAACGAGCCCGTGGCGACCAGCGCGAAGGCAATGGCGGCCACAATCGCAAGACCGATCAACCAGCCGATGCCCTTCGCCGCGCCGCTCTTTTCTTCCTTGCCCGTCTTTCCGGCGGCGGATTTTTCGTTGTACAGCGTCTGATAAATCACGTCCGCCATATACTCCGTCGCGTCGATGGCCTTCTGCTTCTCAATCTTGTGCGTGCCGAATTCCAAAAGAATCGCGCGCGGGTACAGATCCTGATTGTAATTTCCCTTGCCGATATAAATGTCCTTCACCAGCCCCGGGTACTCGTCGTCGGCCACGGCCTTCAGCTTCTTGGCAAAGGCGCGGTTTTCGGCGGCGTCCGCGTTGCTCTTGCCAACGAACAGGCGCACCTTGCTGATGTCGTTGCCCTCCACCTCGGTCTCATACTGGCTGGCGGGCACGCCGTCGCGGTGAATGTCGATCAGCGCGTCCGGGTTCTTCTCCATCAGCTCCGCGGCCACGGAGCGCGAGCGCCGGTAGGCTCCCGCGTCGTGCGGAAGGAAGGTTTCGCGCGAATAAGTCACGTCGATTCCCTTTTCCTCTAAGTTCTTCTTCAGCGCCTCGCCCACGTCGTAGATCCCCGCGTCCTTGAGCAGCGAGCTTTCCCCGTCGCCGGGAATATAGGACTCGTCGCTGTGCGTAGAGTACATGCAGATCAGCTTTTTCGTGTCCGCCTTATCCGCGAGCGCGGCAAACGCCGACACCGCGTCGCCGGGCTCGTCGCCCAGACATTGCGCCACGGCGCGGCCATTTTCGTCGTCGACGGAAATCACGCGGTACAGACGGTTGTCGCCGGAGATGTACTCGTCTCCCTCATACATGCGCCCCATGCGCTGCGTGATTTCCGCGCCCGCTTCGTCCACCATCGTGTAAACTCGGTCGTCCTCGCCCTCAAAAGCTTCGCAGAAGCCCGCGCCGCAGAAGAGCAGCGTCAGAAGAAGCGTCAGCGCCAGCGTCCGTTTCATCCGCGCGCACCTTCCTTCCGCTTCGCGCCGCGCACGCAGCGCTCGATAAATTCGCCCAGAAGCTCCGCGAACAGCACGGCGGAAACGCCGGAAATCACAATCGTGTCCAGCATGCCCGCGCCGCCGAGACGCAGCGTCTGATCGATTCCGTCCGTCCACAGCATTACAGCCTGCGCAACGTCCGCCAGCAGCATGCCCGCCACGCCCGCGATGAACGCGCTCCGGCGCGAACGCCCGAACACGTAGGCAATCAGTCCCGCCGCAATGCCATAAAGGTAGTTCACGTCGAAGGGCATGGTTTCCGGCTCATTGGGGAAGAACCGGCCGATGGCATACACCGCCGCCGCCGTAACCAGCGTCGCCGCCAGCGCACGCAGACGCTCCTTCGCGCTGCCCGCCCGTGCCCACACGTACACCGCCAGTCCAAACGGTACCAGCGCGCCGCCAACGTTCACGCGCGCGCGGCCAATGGAAATGTCCGGCAGCAGCCCGCCGATGAAAATCAGCGCCACAAACAGAAGCGCCTGCCGGTCGGTCAGCCGCAGTCGGTCGAGCGCCCGCTGGCACACGCCCGCGGCCACGAGAACGGATACCAGAATGAGGATAATCTGTCCGATTGACATACAAATTCCTCCGCAAAATGGAATACCGCCAGTATGCGCCAAACCGCGCGCGAATATACCCGGCCAAACCGGGCACAATGAAAAGGCGCATCGCGCAAAAACCATTTAGGAGGAATGAATCATGTCTCAGAAGCAGGCCAACACCGATATCCGCTGCCGCGTTACCAGCTGTGCGTTCCACTGCGAAAACAAGGACTATTGCTCCCTCGGCTCCATCCAGGTAGAGCCCTGCCCGTGCGCGCACTGCGGCACCCCCGCGGACGAAAGCTGCTGCGGAAGCTATAAGCAGAAGTAATCCATCAAAGCAACCGGCAGCAGAGCCGTCAAATGGCTCTGCTGCCCAGACCGTTGACAAACCCCGTCAATCAGCAAAGGCGGGGGTTTATTTATAGAGAAAAGCAGAAGCGAGCAAAGCGCAGGCCATGATTGACCTTCGCTTCGGCGAAAGAATGTTCAATCGTTTCCTTGCGCTGATTATAGATGCTTCTGTCCTGCGGGGTCTTGGTGAAGCTTGTAATCTCATCCAGTGCGTCCTGCCAGACATGTCTTTCCACCATCCTTCTCGTCATGCTCTTGCCAAAGTACTCTGTTCGTCTGGGGCATTACGAACACGTCTTTGAATCACAGAAGTATTGACGGTAGCCTTCGCACATGGTGGTTTTCCAGTACAGGTGGTGATGCTCGGAGCAGGTATGGAAGTCGTACTCCCAATTGTAGCTGAATCGGTACTTTCCGTAATGTTGTTGTCCCGGAATCGACGCCTGCGGTTCTGACTGATCACTGTCGCGTCTGGCGCTTTCTCCGTCAGTGCCAATCCTCAGAACCATTTGTATGCCATGTTGTAGTTGACTTCCCCTCCAGCCGCGCTTCGAACTTGATTCCGTATAGATAACCAACGAACAGCATTCGAAACAGTATCTCCAGATCGATTGCCGGTCGTCCATCATCCGCGCAGTACAACGGCGCACATGGCTCATGAATGAAGCCGAAATCTACCGCTCTGTCAATCCTTTGCAACAGATGTTTTTCCGGCATCATCTGCTCCAGAATCACCAAATCCATTTTTCCTGCTTCTCGCGCCGTTCTTTCAGTATGTGCGATGCCTCCTGCTCTTCCTCTTCTATTATTATTTCGACATGGCACATGCTTTTTCCTTTTGGTTTTTTATTTTCATATGTAAAAGGCCGAAGAACTTTTTCTTCTTAGACCTTTGTCAATGACCTGCCCACGCCTATCTTGAGTGGCTAGAGTATACAATTAAAAAACAGCAGGATTTCTCCCGCCATTTTTTAATTGTATACTCAGAGCTCGAAGTGGATTTCGGTTTTGCAGGCTGTCAGAAGTACGTCGCCTGCTTCTGTTTCCAGGTGTGCGCCGGAAAGGTTATGCACGGCGGGGGTATTCATCAGGCGGATGCGCAGGCCGGGGGCGCCGCCTTCCGTGCGGATGAGGATGGAATCGCCGTTCCGCTCTGCGGTGACGGTGAACGCTGCGTTGCCGCGGCGGTCGCAGACGGTGCGCTGCGCGCGGTCGCGCAGGGCGTACAGGCGCAGGGTGACGTTCTTTTCATAGTCGTAGTCGGCGCGGTCTTCGCAATCGCCCAGCGGCAGGAGCGTGTTTTCCCGCACGAACAGCGGCAGCGAGTCGAAGCCGTATTCCTCCCTGTGCCAGCCCGGCTCATTTTTGACCTCGCCGGTGAGCAGGTGCGTCCACGTGCCGCGGGGCAGGTAGTATTCGCCGATGTTATCCTCGCGCATGACCGGCGCGACCAGCAGCGCATCGCCCAGCATGTACTGGCGGTCGCAGTCCTCCGCGCCGAGATCGTCCGGGAATTCCAGCAGCATCGCGCGCATGGCGGGCACGCCCTCCCGATGCGTTTCCGCAGCCAGACTGTACAGGTACGGCATCAGGCGCGCCTTGAGACGGGCGAACGCGCGGCAAACATCCACCGCTTCGTCGCCGAACAGCCACGGCACGCGGTAGGAATCGCTGCCGTGCAGCCGGGAATGCGTGGACAGAAGCCCGAAGGCCAGCCAGCGCTTGTACACGTGGTCGGGCGCGGTACCCTCGAAACCGCCCATATCGTGGCTCCAGAAGCCGAAGCCGGACAGCGTCAGGCTCAGTCCGCCGCGCAGCGATTCCGCCATCGACGGATAGGTGGAATTGCAGTCTCCGCCCCAGTGCACAGGAAATTGCTGGCCGCCGACGGTCGCGCTGCGCGCGAACAGGCAGGCGTTTTCCTCGCCGCGCTCCTCGCAGATGGCCTCGTACACCACGCGGTTATAGATCAGCGTGTAGTAATTGTGCATGCGCACGGGGTCGCTGCCGTCAAAGTATCTCACGTCGGTGGGAATGCGCTCGCCGAAGTCGGTCTTGAAATAGTCCACGCCCTGCCGCATCAGCACCTTGAGCTTTTCCTTATACCACGCGCGGCATTCCGGGTTTGTGAAATCGTACACGGCGCAGCCGGGCTGCCAGCGATCCCACTGCCACACGTCCCCGTTCGGACGGCACAGCAGATAGCCCTTTTCCATGGCTTTGTCGAACGTGCGGCTCTTCTGGCCGATGTACGGGTTGATCCACACGCACACCTTCAGCCCGCGCGAGTGCAGCCGTTCAAGAAGACCCGTCACGTCCGGGAACATGTCCTCATCCCAGTCAAAGCCGCACCACTCGCCCTCCTTCATCCAGAAGCAGTCGAAATGGAACACGGACAGCGGAATTTTCCGCTCCGCCATGCCGTCCACGAAGCGCATGACCGTGTTTTCGTCATACGACGTGGTGAACGACGACGAAAGCCACAGGCCGAAGCTCTCCGGCGGCGGCAGCGCCGGACGGCCGGTGAGCGCGGTATACGCGCGCAGAACGCCCTTCGCGTCCCCGCCGCCGATCACCAGGAAGTCCAGCTTCTCGCCGGGGACGCTGAACTGCACCTTTGTGGCCGCCTCCGTGCACACCTCGAACGACACGGGGCCGGGATCGTTCACCAGCACACCGTAGCCGCGGTTCGTCAGGTAGAACGGGATGTTCTTGTATGCGATTTCCGACGACGTGCCGCCGTCCTCGTTCCAGATGTCCACCGTCTGGCCGTTTTTCACGAACGCCGTAAACCGCTCGCCCAGACCGTACACCTTCTCGCCGACGCCGACCTCCAGCTGGCCGCGCATAAACGGGCCCTCGTTTGTGGTTATGTAGCTGAGCATGGGCGAACCGAAGCGGTCGCCCACGGCCGTAAGGCGCTTTCCGCGGTAGAAGAAGCGGAACGCGCAGGGGCGGAAGGCGATTTCCAGCGTCATTTCGCCCGAAGAAACGCGCAGCCCCGTTTCGTTCTGTTCAATCGCCAGCGTGAGCGCATCGTCGTTCAGCTCGAACGACGGCATCTTCGCCCGGCTTCCCCGGAAATGGCACGCCTGCACGCGCAGCACATCCCTGCGGAGCGACGAAATCGTCAGCTCAAGGGACGGGCCGTCCAGCCCGCGCACGTCGGCGCGATAGCTGACGGCGTACAGATACACGCTTTTGCCGTCCTGCGCCACGCGTACCTGCCGAATCTGTTCACAGTTATAGGATGTTACTCCAGGCTTCATTACCCATTCGCCCACGTTGAATTTCATGCCCTCGCCTCCTTTTTCGATCGTCAGTTTTTCTCCGCTTCGGCCATCATGCGGCTGTAGAACTCCACCGCCGCCTGAATATCCTTTTCCTTCGGCGCGCCGCGGTTCAGGCCGCCAATCAGCTTGAACGGCCCATAGGTATCGTATCCCTTGCAGCCGAACGCGCCCAGACACGCGCAGTCCTTTGCCTGAGCGATCACGCGAACGGCGTTCGCATGGCTGTCCGAGGGCTTTCCGGCAGTATAGAGGAAGAAAACCTTCTTTCTCCTCGGAAGCCGCGCTTCCGTCTGCGCGAGGATTTCCTTGTAGAACTTCCCATACGCCACGCCGGAAGCAATTCCGATCACGTCGTATTCCTCCAGTGGCGGCACCGCGCCGGTCGCGTCAATCAGCACTACGTCGTAGCGCGCCCGAATTGCGTCCAGCAGCTTTTTCGTGTTTCCGTGATGCGCAGATTCATACAGAATGGCCGTTTTCATGCGTTTCCTTCCTCATTCGCCAATTTTGAAGATGGAGCGGAGCAGCGCGTGCGTGGTTTCCGTCTTCACATATTCCCGGTCGAACCGGATGATATTTGCGGCGCTGTACGCGCTCTCGCCCGCGTTTACGATGTAGTCCGCTTCGATCAGAATCTGATAGTCAATTCCGTCGATCGCGTCCACCGTGTGATGATGCGCCACGAGATACGCCACCCGCGCGATTTCCGTTTCGCTCAGGCCGCTTCCCTGCAAAAACTCGATCGCCAGCGCGCCGCCCTCCAGCTCCTGATGCCTGCCGTCCGCCTGTCCATACTTCCGACGGCATAGCGGACACGCAATGTCGTGCACCACCGCCGCGACCTCCAACACCCGCTGCGTCTCCGAGTCAATGCCCTCCTGCTCGCCAATCAGCTTCGCGTAGCTCCATACCTTGAGAAAGTGGTCAATGTCGTGCAGATTCCCGTCGTAAAAGTCGATCATCTTCTGAATGATTCCGCTGATACTCATCCGTATCCCTCCCGGTAAAGCGCTTTCTGTCCCCAGTATACCACAGAACCCGCCGCCGCTCAACTATTCCCGTGCAATTCCGAGAAAACGCAGAAATCTGCAAAATTCCGAAGCGGGAGGTTTGAATGATGGAGCCGATCAAACGAGACCTGTACCTGAGCCGGCTGATTGAGCGCAGGGAAAACGGCATGATCAAGGTGATTACCGGCATCAGAAGGTGCGGGAAGTCGTATCTGCTGTTCAAGCTGTATTACCGGTATCTGGTTGAATCGGGCGTTGACCCGTCCAGAATCCTCGCCGTTCCTCTGGATGACGATGAGCACGAGGAGCTTCGTGACAGCAAGCTTCTGGGGGCCTACATCAAAAGCCGAATTTCCGACGAAGGCATGTGGTATGTGTTTCTGGACGAAGTTCAGCTTTGCCGGAATTTCGAAACCATCCTCAACGGGCTGAACCGGCGCGAAAACGTAGATCTCTACGTAACAGGCAGCAACTCCAAGTTTCTGTCCTCTGACGTTCTGACGGAATTCCGCGGTCGGGGCGACGAGGTGCGCGTGTATCCGCTTTCCTTACCATCAATAATGGGATCGGTCAAAAATCGTTCCATACATTCGCTATCCGTTTGCGCAACAGCCTGATAAACGGTCTTGACATACCATCCCCTATCGTCCCACAAATCAATGGTAAATTCAAACATTCCAGTATCCGGATTCTTGAGAAGTCCATAGAAGAAATACTTTTCGCCCTTATACCGAACCGCAGCTTCTTCATATGTCACATGATCCAGAAAATCATTTACATTGCCGCCTATCATTCCGTAGCCCCTAAAAGAGTCTGTATTCAGCTTCAGTTAAAAGCCTATATGGCTGTCGCCCCCTTTGTGTACAATTATATCCGTCCGGCGCGGTATCCGCAATAGGCTTTCTATTATAAACGCCGGACAGGGGATTCATCCCTGCCCGGCACATCGGGTCTGATTATCGCGTCAGCTCGGGAATGGGGACGCTGTCGTCGGCCGTGTGGGTGAACGACTCGTCACAGAGCGTCTGCCGACCGACGGAAACGTTGTCCGCCTTGCGATCCTTCAGCTCCGCGACCGGGTTCGGCGCGGTTTCGAAGCGGTAATCCGTGCCGTTTTTGCGGATATACGCCTGAATGAACGAATGGCTGACCACGTTTTCCACCGGCTGGTTGACCTGTCGCTGGTACTGCGCGAAGGTTTCCGGTGTTACGCGGCGCACGTCCACATAGTCCTCCAGGTCGGCGGTGTTGTTCGCCGTCGATCCCAGAACGCCGCGAACGTATTCGATATTGCTTTCCAGCCGCAGCGGCGCGGGGAACTCCGCGTCCGGGAGCACCTCGTTCCACTCTTTTCCCTCGTATTCCCGAAGCAGACCCTGCGCAATATTCAAATGCATCAGCTCCTGCTCGAACAGCATCTGCCACACGCCGCGGATGTGCGGGTCGGTTTCCGTTTCGCACATGCTCCAATACAGCCAGCTTTCCACATACTGATGCACGAGCAGGTTCTCAAGCGGCGTCAGCGTCGGGTTCAGCAGGCTGCCGTACTGCGTTACGTGCTGTTCCTCGATCATGCCGATTTCCTGATACAGCCTGCGCCCGGTTTCCTCCGGCCACAGCGCGGCGGTGTTCATATAGTAGTTCATCGTCTGCTGCTCCGCCGCCGTGATCACGTTGGCCGCGAGCACGTCGATCGTCACGGGCTTCTTTCCGCCCATGTCCCAGCGCACCGAGTCGTACGGGTGACGATGGTGCGAGATAGTCGGGCGGCCGGGCATGATCTCCGTGTAGCGCCCGACCAGCTCCTCCGCGTGCACGCCGGACGTTGCGTCCAGATAATCGGCGTAGCGGTACAGATGATCAAAGTCCTCCAGCAGCGCGAAATCGAGCGCGTCGCGAATGTCCGCGTCGGTCACGCGCTTCGCCAGATGCGCCGTCAGGTCTACCGCCAGCTGCTCGTAGCCGATCGTGTGCTCCAACGCCGTCTCTTCCGCGGGCTTCAGATGCGCAAGCAGCTTTTGCTGCTGCTGCTCGCTGCGGCGAATCAGCGCCAGCTTGCGGCGCAGCTCGTTGTCGCCCGTTGCGCGGGAAAACTGATGCGAAAACCATACGTTTTCAAACTCCGTGCCGTTCATCAGAATGACGCGCGTGCGCGTGTAGGGATCGACCTCCCGCTTGGAATACGGCCTGACCCACAGCTTCTCCCAGTCCACAAACAGCTCAGCCTTTCGCTCCGGCTTCATTTCAAATGGATTCATCGCTTCATCCCTCCTCGGCCGTATTCTGTGCAGCCCTTCGCGCGATTATACGGCAAACAGCGCTCCTTCGGTTTCCGCGTATTTTCGTTAAAAGATTGACATGAAGGGACACATATGTTAAAATTGGAAGGAATTGTGACAAGACAAGGGTTTGGATGGAGGAGATACGGATGGCGGGAAACGAGCGGAGCGTTCGCGACAGCTTTCGCAGTCGGTGGGGATTTATTCTGGCGTGCATCGGGTCGGCCGTGGGCATGGGGAACATCTGGCGATTTCCGGTGCTGGTGTCGGCGTACGGCGGGCTGACGTTTCTGATTCCCTATGTGCTGTTTGTCGTGCTGATCGGCTCCACCGGCGTGATTGAGGAATTCGCGCTGGGGCGCTGGGCGGGCGCGGGACCGGTGGACGCGTTCGGCAAGTGCGTGGAAGCGCGCGGCGGAAAGCGGAAAACGGGTATGGCCATCGGCTTTCTGCCCGTGGTCGGCTCGCTGATGCTGGCCATCGGCTACACCGTGGTGCAGGGCTGGATTTTCAAGTATTGCTTTATGGGCATCTCGGGCGGCCTGTTCGCGCTGGGAACGGACATGGGCGAAATCGTCGGCGAATTCAGTCGTACCGCGCCGGAAACGGAAACGTTGGGCGCGGCGGTTCGCACAATGTTCCAAGGCGGCGTGTTCGGCGTTGGCAACACGATGTGGTAGCTGATCGGGCTGGGCGTATCGCTGGTCATCATGGCTCTGGGTGTGTCCGGCGGCATTGAGAGAGCCAACAAGGTCATGATGCCGCTGCTTTTCGGGCTGTTTCTGGCGCTGGGCATCTATATTGCGACGCTGAAGGGCGCGGGCGACGGATACCGGTACATCCTCACGCTGAATCCGAAGGGACTTTTGAATCCCGAGGTATGGATTTACGCCTTCGGGCAGGCGTTCTTCTCGCTGTCCGTGGCTGGAAACGGCTCGGTGATTTACGGCTCCTACCTGAGCAAAAAGGAGAACGTGATTTCCTCCGCGCGCAACGTGGCCGTGTTTGACACGATCGCCGCGCTGCTGGCGGCGTTTGTGATCATCCCGGCGACAGCCGTGGGCAGCGCGGAGCTGGAAAAGGGCGGCCCGGGGCTGATGTTCATTTATCTGGTTCGGGTGCTGAACAACATGGCCGGCGGGCGCATCGTGGGCATGATTTTCTTCATCTGCGTGCTGTTCGCGGCGCTGAGCTCCATCATAAACCTGTATGAAGCGCCGATTGCCTACATGCAGGAGCGTTTCGGCCTGAAGCGCCTGCCCGCGGTGCTCGTCATCGGCCTGATCGGCACGGCCGTGTCCGTGCTCATTCAGCCGTGGACGTCGCAGTGGATGGACGTGGTTTCCATTTATATCTGCCCGGCGGGCGCGCTGCTGGCGGCGATCATGTTCTTCTGGGTGCTGAAGAAGCAGACGGCGCTGGACGCGGTGAACGAGGGTGCCGAAAAGAGCGTCGGCAAATGGTTCTATCCGATGGGCAAATATGTCTTCTGTCTCTGTGCGCTGGTGGCGCTGGTCGCGGGCGCGCTGCTGGGCGGAATCGGCTGATAGAGAACCGGCATGCGGCTTTGAATCGCGGCATGCCGGTCTTTGATATTTGGGGGAATCAGCCGATCAGATCGTCGAGGTTCACCTTTTCCGAGCCGAGGTAGAGCTCGCGGAGAGGTGTATCTTCGACCGTGTAGGAATTGACATAACAGCCGGTCAGGGAATCGTATTGGACGCTGTCTTCCACTTTATGGCGATAGATCTGCCCGTCGATAAGGCGGACGACGTCACACACCCACGTTATCGAATCGCTCTCTCCTTTTCCAGACCCGCCGAAAAGCGTTTTCCACTGTGAACGCTCCGGGTAGATATGAACCACCGTTCCATTTTCGCTGTATTCAATTCTCCAGCCCATGGGTCGATAGCCCACTGGCCGCGGCACGGTGACACGCAGGAAGCCGTCGTCTTCCTCGCGGAATTCCACTTTGCAATCCGAAAGCTTCGGCGAATAGGGTTCGTCCCACATATTCATTTTATAATAGGTAAAGAAGATACCGCCGCAGAGGATTGCGCACACGAGCAGCGCCGCCAGCGCGCCCACCACCACGCGCCGCCAGCGAAACTCTCTTTCCAGCTTTTTGCAGAAGCGAATAAAGCCCGTGTCCGTCTCGGCCGGTTTCACGGCAGGCTCCGCGCGCATCTGCGCCATGACCTCGCGGCATTCCTCGCATTCCCTGATATGGCTTTCCACCAGCTCGGTGGACGCGGGGCTGGCAACCTGATCGATCACCAGCGGCATGAGATCGCGCACGATCCCGCAATCACGCTTTTCCATCGTCTTCCTCCTTCATTGCCTGACAAAGCATCTGCTTTGCGCGATAATAGGTCACGCGCGCCCAGCCTTCGGTTTTGCCGAACAGCGCGGCAATCTGCGCGTATTTCAATTCGCCGAACACGCGCAGCATGAATACCTCGCGATACGGCTCCTCCAATCCGTGCAGATGCCGGTGAATGCGCATCGCGTCCTCTGTGCGTTCAACTTGGGTATCCGCGCCCGTCTCCGCGCGGTCGAACACGGCGCTGTCCGGCGCGTACGCGCGTTCGCGGCTGCGCGCGCTGTGGTTGAAATACTCGCGCTTCGCGATGCTGCACAGCCATGTGCCGGGGTCGCTGCGTCCCTCAAACGAGTCGATGTTCTTCAGCGCCTTATAAAACGTTTGCTGCGTCAGCTCCTCCGCGGCGGCTTCGCTCTGCGTAAGCGAGTACGCGAAGTGGTACACCTTCGAAAAATAGCGTGCAAACAGCGCTTCAAACGATTCCAACCCTCTCACCTCCTCGCCCTTTAGACACACATCCGCGCAGAACGTTACAGGCCTTCCGCATAAAAACAGCCTTCGGGGATGGATTCCCGGAGGCTGCCATAGGAGTATGCGTTCAGTTCAGCGCGAAAACGCCGTCGGCGGGCATGGAGATGGGCGTTTCGAAGAACGCGCGCACGCCGTCCGCCATCGCGTCCACGTCGCGGGAACCGGCGGTCTCCCAGCTGGAGTGCATGGCCAGCTGCGCGAGGCCGATGTCCACGGTGTTCAGCGAGAAGTGCGCGTTGGAGATATTGCCCAGCGTGCCGCCGCCGAGCATGTCGGAGCGGTTGGCAAAGTACTGATACTTCACGCCGGCATTATCGAGAATTGCGCGCAGAATGGCCTTGGACGCGCCGTCGGAGGTGTACTTCTGGTTGGCGCTTTCCTTGATGACGATGCCCTCGTTCATGTACACGCGGTTGGACGCGTCGTACAGCTCCGGATGGTTGGGATGCGCGGCGTGCGCGTTGTCGCAGGAAAGCATGACGCTGGACGCCTGCGCGCGGTAGAACGCCTCGCCGTCCACGCCCAGACACAGCGCCGCGCGGCGCAGAACGTCGGTCAGGAACGTAGAATCCGCGCCCTGCTTGGTGGTGGAGCCGACCTCTTCGTTGTCAAACACGGCCAGCACCGGCATGCCCTTCGTCGCCTTGCATTCGATCATCGCGCGGGCGGTGGTGTAGGCGCATTCCAGATCGTCCAGCCGGCCGGCGGACACGAACTCGCCGTCCTTGCCCCACACGGCGGGCTGCACGCGGGAGTACAGGAACAGGTCGGTGCCCAGCAGGTCTTCCACCTTCGCGCCGCAGGCGGCGGCGACGCGCGCCTTGAAAGTGTTCTTCGCGTCGATGGAGCCGAACAGCGGCATGAGGTCGGCCTGCGCGTTGTACTTATAGCCATCGTTGATCGAGCGGTTCATGTGAATCGGCACGTTCGGGATGACCAGCGTATCCTCGTCCAGATTGACCAGCCGCGTTTCAAGGCCGCTCTTCGTGCGCACCAGCGCGCGCCCGGCCACGGACAGCGGCCTGTCCAGCCACGTAGAGAAGATCATGCCGCCGTAGCGCTCGGTGTTCAGCTGCACATAGCGGTTGATCACGGTCAGCTCCGCGTTCTCCTTGATTTTGAACACGGGCGAATCGGAATGGCTGGCGGCGATGCGCGCCGACGTAAAGCCGTCCTCCGGCACGCGGAACGCGATCAGCGACGACAGGTTGCGGGTGACGAAATACGCACCGCCCCGCTGCACGTCCCACTTTTCGCCCTCCGTCAGGCGCACAAAGCCCGCGCCGGACAGCATGATGGACAGGTTTTCAATGGCATGGAACGCGCTCGGCGTGCGGGACAGGAAATCGGTAAGCTCGTGAACCATAGGTATCTTCCTTTCTTGTGGCAACGCCGCGCAAATGAGGTGGTCGGCCGGCGAATGGATTTTTCGTCAGATGCAAATGCAAGTTCCGAAGGTTTACTGGAGGTAAATCGAGGAATTTGCATGCCGCAGATGGCGGAAAAGACGTCGCCCGACGCGCCGCCGAATTGCGCGGCGGTGCCTTATAACTGAAGACAGTAGATAACCAGCAGATGCGCGGGATAGAAGCCGTAAAACACCCATTTGGGCAGCTTCAATCTGCGCGGGAGCGGCAGGTAGATCAGCGGAAGCGCGGCGAGCGCGTACCACTGAAGGTTCGTCTGGGTTTTGCCTGCGGTGAAGAAGCCCGGCATGGCCCAGTACCACATGAACGCCGCGATCGCTGTGAGCGACGCGACCGGCCGATCCAGAAACGCGTAGAACAGGCAGATCAGCGCCACGCCCTTCCAACCGTAATCGATGCGCCCTGAAAGCCGCCACGTAAGCACGGTAAACAGCGTGGTGAGCACATACGCCCTTGCGCGCACGCTGGCGAGCAGCAGCGCGCCCATGGCAAGCGTGAAAAAGATATTGAGCTTGCGGGCATAGTAGAAATCGTAGATTTCGCCCAGCTTCCAGAAATTGTGCGCCCAGTCGAACGTGCCCAGCTTCACGTGCCCCATCGCCGCCATATACAGCGGATGCACGAGCACGCCCATCAGAAGCAGCCGAAGCGCGTACTTCCACACATTGCGCGAATAGGCGCAGCCCACGGCAATGCAATAGCAGAACATAGGCATGGCCAGCCGGCCGATGATGCGCAGAAGGCTTCCCGACGGCAGCAGAAACGCCCACGGGCCGCTGACCGAAATGTACAGCGCATTCGGAAAAATCATCTTGCCGAGGTGGTCGCTCAGCATGCACAGGCAGGCGACCACCTTGATCAGGCCGGTGTCTCCGTTCAATCGCAGCGTGCGCGCGTCCCTTTCGGGATGCAGCATGCGCATGGCCTCCGCTCGAAGACGGGCAGACGCGCCTCGCGTCCGCAGATCCTCCATCAGACAATCACATCCAGTTCCATGGGCTTCACGCCCAGTTTCTCGCAGCTGACCGCGTCGGGCTGGCTGCCGCCCACATACAGGCGGAAGTGGCGGCCCGCCTTGATACGGCGGCCGTCGTCGGTGACGCACTCAAAGGCGCGCGCGGGAATCGGCAGGCGCACGCGCTTTTCCTCGCCGGCGTGCAGGAACACGCGCCCGAAGGCGCACAGGCTCCAGTTCAGGCCGTGGCTGTCAAATTCCAGCGGCTTCACGTAGGCCTGAACGACCTCCTCCGCGTCCGTCTCGCCGTCATTGCGGATGCGCACGCTGACCGCGCCCTTCTCCGCCGAGTACACGGGATCGGAATAGCGGAAGGTCGTGTAGCTCAGGCCGAAGCCGAACGGATACAGCGCCTGTCCCTTGAAATAGCGGTAGGTGCGCCCCTCCATGCAATAATCGGTGAACGCCGGAAGCTCCTCCGCGTCGTGATAGAAGGTAACCGGCAGACGTCCCGACGGGCAGACCTTTCCAAACAGGATGTCGGCCGCGGCCGTGCCGCCCGCCTGACCCGCGTACCAGACCTGCAGAATGGCGTTGCCGTCCTCCACGTGCAGCGCGCCGCCGCTGGCCAGAAGCACCACCACGGGCTTGCCGGTGGCGACGACCGCGTCCAGCAGTCTGCGCTGGCATGCGGGCAGCTCCAGCGTTTCCTTGTCGCCGGAGGAATATGCGTTGCTGGCGTCGCCCTGCTCGCCCTCGATCGTGGGATCCAGACCCAGCACGAGAATCGCCGCGTCGCTCATCTCGGCGGCCTGCACGGCTTCGGCGATGCGATCGTCCGCCGCGGCCAGCGGTTCGCAGTTCTGCCTGTACAGATGCGAACCCTCGGAGTAATTCACGCGCACGTTCGCCTCGCGGCACGCGGCGCGGATGCCCTCCAGATACGTGACATAGCGGGATGAGGTGCCGTTGTAGTTGCCGTGAAGCGCCGGAATGCTGTCGGCGTTCGGGCCGATGACCGCCACGGACTTGAGCGACGAAAGGTTCAGCGGCAGGATGCCGTCGTTTTTCAAAAGCACCATGCTGCGCCGCGCCGCGTTCAGCGCCGCCTCCGCGTGCCGGTCGCAGTCGTTGGCTTCATAGGGAATCTGGTTGTATTCGTTGTCGTCGCTGAACAACCCCAGCAGGTAGCGGCACGTGAACGCGCGCACGCACGACTGCGTGATTTCTTCCTCAGTCACGCGGCCTTCCTGCAGCGCCTGCAGCAGCATCAGATACGTGTTTCCGCAGTTGATGTCGCAGCCGTTCTTCAGCGCCAGCGCCGCGCTTTCCGGCGCGGTGTCGGTGATCTTGTGGAACTGGTGGAAATCCGAAATCGCGCCGCAGTCGGAGACATAGTGTCCCTCAAAGCCCCACTGGCCGCGCAGGATGTCGCCCATCAGGCGCTTGGAGCCGCAGCACGGCTCGCCGTCCACGCTGTTGTACGCGCCCATGACAGCTTCCACGCCGCCCTCCTTCACGCAGGCCTCAAACGCGGGCAGATAGGTATCCCACAGGTCGTACTCGGATACCTCGGCGTTAAAGCCGTGGCGCACGCTTTCCGGGCCGGAATGCACGGCGAAGTGCTTGGCGCACGCCGCCGCCTTCATATAATCCCCGTGCCCCTGAATGCCCTTGATGAAGCGAACGCCCAGACGCGAGGTGAGATACGGGTCTTCGCCGTAGGTCTCCTGTCCGCGTCCCCAGCGCGGGTCGCGGTAGATGTTGATGTTGGGCGACCAGAAGGTCAGTCCCTTATAGATGCCGCGGTCTCCGTGCGCAGACTGCGCGTTGAACTTGGCGCGCGCCTCGGTGGAGATCACGTCCGCGATTTCCTCCATCAGGTCTTCGTCAAAAATCGCGGCCAGGCCGATGGCCTGCGGGAACACCGTAGCCGTGCCTGCGCGGGCAACGCCGTGCAGCGCCTCGTTCCACCAGTTGTATGCGGGGATACCCAGCCGTTCAATGGCGGGCGCGTCATAACGCAGCTGCGAAGCCTTCTCCTCAATGGTCATCTGCGCCACAAGCTTTTCAGCCAGCGCCCGGGCGGTACTGCGATCCATATCGATCATGCCTCCTGATTCACTTTAGTGTTTCTGCAATCATTTTACAACGAACGGGGCGCGCGTGTCAATCAATCCATTGACAAAAAGGCCCCCGTAAGGCATAATTATCGGATACGGAGGCGATATATATGGGTTGGCAGGACAGAACCGTGCGCCTGATCGGCGAGGAAGCGGTGGAAAAACTGAATCGCGCGCGTGTGGCCGTGTTCGGCGTGGGCGGCGTGGGCTCCTTTGTCGCGGAAGCGCTCGTCCGCGCGGGCGTGGGCACGCTTCTGTTTGTGGACGGCGACTGCGTGGAGGAATCGAACCTCAACCGCCAGCTGATCGCCACGCGCGAGAATCTGGGCATACCCAAGGTGGAGGTCGCCCGGGCGCGCGCGCTTTCCATCAATCCGGACGCGGACATTACCGCGCTCAACCTGTTTTATGACGAATCCACCGCCGACCAGATCGACCTGAGCCGGTATGACTTCGTGGCCGACTGCATCGACTCGGTGCCGTCCAAGCTGCTTTTAATTGAGCGCGCGAAGAGCGCGGGCTGCCGCGTGGTGTGCGCCATGGGCGCGGGCAACAAGCTCGACCCCACTGCGTTCGAAATCGCCGACATTGAAAAAACAACCGTTTGCCCGCTGGCGCGCACGGTGCGGCAGCAGCTTCGAAAGCGTGGCGTGCGCGGCGTGAAGGCCGTGTTCTCCCATGAGCTGCCGTATCGCATCGCGCCCGGCGCGCCCGGCTCCATTTCGTTCGTGCCCGGCGCGGCGGGATTGGCGCTGGCGGGCGAAATCATTCGCGAAATCGCGGAGGTAGAAAGCAAATGAGCGCAAAGCGAATTCTGCTCATTGGCTCCGGCGGCGCGGGGAAGAGCACGCTTGCCCGCAGGCTGGGCGAGCAGACCGGCCTGCCCGTCGTGCATCTGGACAAACTGTACTGGACGGGCGAATGGCAGCACTTGGACAAGGACGCTTTCGACCGCGCGCTCGAAGCGGAACTGGCAAAGCCCGAATGGATTCTCGACGGCAACTTCACGCGCACGCTGCCGTGTCGGCTGGAAGCCTGCGACCTCGTGCTGTATCTGGACTATCCGACCCGCGTGTGCCTGTGGGGCATACTCCGCCGCATCCTCCGCTACCACGGCGAAACCCGTCCCGACATGGGCGAAAACTGCCCGGAGCGATTCGACCTGTCCTTCCTCAAATGGATATGCACCTTCCGACGCACAACCCGCCCCAAGCTGCTGGAAGCCATCCGCACCTCCGGAAAGCCCTGCCGCATCTTTACCTCCCGCCGCGAGGCGGAAGCGTTTCTGAAGGAAGCGAATGCGATTCTCGGATGAGGGAGAAGGTAGAACTCTCCCTGTATGAGCATCTGACAGAACTGGACGAGCGGAACGATTTTCATTTGATCAAATATTTTCGGCATAGCTGGTTTTCAGCTATGCCGAATTCAATTTCCATGAATGCTGAGCGGTCAGGCAAGGAAGCCCTGAATGATTTTTTCCTCCGCTTCCTGCTCAGTAAGGCCGAGCGTGCGCAGCTTCAGAATCTGTTCGCCCGCGATTTTGCCGATAGCGGCTTCGTGAATCAGCGCCGCATCGGGGTGGTTGGCGCTGAGCTTCGGGGAAGCGTCCACGCGCGCGCCGCCGTCGATAATCGCGTCGCACTCGGTATGGCCGGTGCACGGCGCGTTGCCCTCCACGACGGAGATGTAATTCTGCCGCGAATGCTCCCTTGCAACGGAGCGCGACACCACGTCCGCGCCGGAGCCCGCGCCGTTCAGCGCCACGCGGAAATTGGTTTCCGCGAACTGCTCTCCGCTTGTGAAGATGCGCTCGCGGATGATCAGCTTCGCGTTTTCGCCCAGCACGGCGGAGGTCGTGCGCACGGTGCGATCCACGCCGCCGATCTGCGCGGTATCCATCGTCAGCACCGCGTCCTTTTCAAGCGTCGCTTCAGTTACGGGGTCGATGGAGCGCAGTCCCTCGCCCTTGCCGGTGCCGATGTGTTTTTCCAGATACAGCACGTGCGCGCCCTCTTCGAGGAAGAAGCGGTGAATGCCGTTGTGGCGCGCCGGTTCGCCGGTTTCGGTGTGCACGCCGCAGCCCGCCACGATGGTCACGTCCGCGCCCGCGCCGACGAAGAAATCGTTGTACACGAGGTCATTCACGTCGCCGTGGGTCACGCACGCGGGGATGGACACGCGCTCGCCCTTTGTGCCGGGCCTGATGTGAATTTCAAGACCGGGGTTATCTGTCTTGGAATCGATGCGGATGTTCTCGCTCGACTGCCTGCCCGCGCAGGCGCCGTCCACGCGAAGGTTGTACGCGCCGTCGAACGAGCCCTTGAAGTCGGAAATGCGTTCCAGCAGATCCTTCGTAATCTCATTCATTGAAACGCCGCCTCCCCCTTCACGCAGCTTCGGCCCGCGTCGCCGGACGCAAGCAGATAGCCCACCATTTCCTCGCCCGGGCCCTGCCGGGTCACGCGGCCGCCGGACAGCAGCACGATTTCATCGGCGATGCGCAGGATGCGCTCCTGATGGGACACGATCACAAGGCTGCCCGTCATATTCTGGCGGATGGACGTGAACGTCTTGATCAGCCCGGCGAACGACCACAGGTCGATACCGGCCTCCGGCTCGTCGAACACGGAAAGCTTCGCCCGGCGCGCAAGCACCGTGGCGATTTCGATGCGCTTCATTTCGCCGCCGGACAGCGTGGCGTTCACCTCTCTGTCCAGATAATCGCGCGCGCACAGGCCGACGCTGGCCAGATATTCACACATCTGCCCATAGCTCATCTGCGTACCCGCGGCGGTTTCCAGCAGCATGCGCACCGTCAGCCCCTTGAACCGAACCGGCTGCTGAAACGCATAGCCGATGCCCAGACGGGCGCGCTCGGTCACGTCGAGGTCGGTGATGTCCGTGTCGTCCATCCATATGCGGCCGCTGTCTGGCTGGTTAATGCCGGCGATCAGCCTTGCGATGGTGGTCTTGCCGCCGCCGTTGGGGCCGGTAATCACCACCAGCTTTTTATCGGGAACCGTCAGGCTCACGTCCTCCAGCACCTCTCGGCCGTCGGGCGTGTGCCATGAAATGTGGTCAAGCTTCAGCATGGCTTTCTAACACCTCTTTGGTAGCGCGCCCCGTTTCACGAAGCGTCGCCAGAGAATTCCATGCGCGGCGCCGTTTTTCCTGTTAAAACCGCGCCGCACACCAGAAAATAACATCCCCGAAGGCACCTCGGCTTATTCCTCGAAGAATTTGGCTTCCAGCATACCGCAGAGCGCGTGGTAGACGGGCAGATGGTATTCCTGCACGTCCGCCGGGCAGTTGCCCGGCACGACAATGCACGCGTCGCACGCTTCCTTCAGCTTTCCGCCGCTGCCGCCCGCCAGTCCCAGCGTTTTCAGGCCGAGCTGCTTCGCTGCTTCCACGGCGTGGAACACGTTTTTCGCGTTTCCGCTGGTGGAAATGCCCAGAAGCACGTCGCCGGGACGGCCATAACCCGCCGCCTGCTGCGCATAGACGTATTCCGGGTCAACGTCGTTATTGAACGCGGACGAAAGCGCCGCGTGTCCCGTGAGCGCAATCGCCGGAAGCGCGCCCTGAAGATGCGCGCACGCGCCGCCCTCGCGCCGCGGCCGCTTTAGCCAGAAGCCCTTCATCAGCTCGCCCACGATGTGCTCGCAGTCTGCGCAGCTTCCGCCATTGCCGCACAGAAGCAGCTTGCCGCCGCCCATGTAGCAGTCGCGAAGCATCCGATACGCGTCCATCACCTGCGCGCGAATGCCTTCCAGCGCAGGATATTTTTCGAACAGACGCTCGTAGCGCGCCAGCACGCGCGGATCGGTTTCCTCGGCTTCATACATCGGATCGATGTTCAGCGCGTACAGCGCCGTCATGACGCTGGCCAGATCGCCGATGGCCTCGCCGGTCTCCGCCGGGCGCACCTGCACCGCGCGCAGGGAATAGGGGATGCATTCCCTGCGCATTTCCTCCTCCATGGCGGGGCGCAGAAGATCCTCCGCGCGCACGAAGATGCTGCCGATCACGACGACCTCCGGGTTGAACGCGTCCACCAGCAGCGAAACGCCCCGGCCGAGCATGCGCCCGATCGACGCGTAGAACGCACGCGCCTCCGCGTTTCCGGCATGCGCATAGTCGGCCATCAGCTTCGCGTCCACTTCCTCGATTGCGTGGCCGTCCAGCATCCATTGCGGCGTGCGGCCTTCTTCCATGAGCTTCCGCGTGTGCGCCTGCGCCTGACGGCCGATGCCGCCGCCGCTGGTGAAGCCCTCAAACGAACCGGCCTTCCCGAAGCCGACCGGGCCGTCCTCCGCAAGCCGCAGATGCCCGATTTCGCCGCCCATATCCGAAGCGCCGCGCATGAGACGGCCTTCCGCAATCACGCCGCCGCCCATGCCAGTGCCCATCGTGAGGAAAATCATGTTCTCCGCGCCGCGCCCGGCACCCAGCTTCCATTCCACAAGCGCGCAGGCGTTGGCGTCGTTCTGTAAGAACGCGCGCACGCCAAAGCGCTTCTCAAGCCTCTCTACCAGCGGCACATTCACCCAGCCGGGCAGATTCGGCGGCGCAAGCACAAGCCCCCGGCGACTGTCCAAAGGCCCGCCGCAGCTGACGCCAATGGCTTCCACATCGGCGCTCTTCATGCCGTTGCGCTCCAAAACCTCGTCTACCGCCTCAAAAATACGCCCAAGCATGTCCTCGCAGCCCCGCTCCGCCAGGGACGCAAAACGCAGCTTATCCAAAATATGAATCCCGCAGTCAACGCTCGCCAATACGACCGCGCACTTGGTTCCTCCAATATCCAGTCCAATAAACTTCTTCATCCATAGTATCCCCCCATCCGTCATCTACCCTGAATGATTCCCCATCCGCCCCTCTATTTCCTGCCGCCTTCCGCCCTTTTGAAAATTAACATACTTTTCTCTTGCATATTTACCCGCTTGATGCTATACTAATCTATGTTCTGAAGAGCACATGGGGCATTAGCACAGTTGGTAGCGCGCAACGTTCGCATCGTTGAGGTCAGGGGTTCGAATCCCCTATGCTCCACCACATCACAACCCTAACTTTGATACGAAGTTGGGGTTGTGACTTTTTTGGCTAAAGCCCTTGTGTATGTACATTTTCGTTCTGGCATCGTTTTTCATGATGATCACGCATCGTCTTTCTGTGGCTGATGTACCCTGCCCTAACATGGCCATATTCAGACGGTCGGCCTTTTTTCGATCCTGAACCGTTTGGATATTTAAATGTGCATCGTTTGGTTATGAGGGGTATCGTATGGGCATATGATTTTGCGTATGGGCATACGATACCCCTTCTATATATGAAAAAAGCGGCTTTTCGCCGCAAAAAGATCATGGACAAATGCTTACTGTGCTCTGACCATGATCTCGATTTCTCCTCGAAACAGGAACACTGCACTGCCATCAGCCCGAACAGTAACCCGAGACACCAGCAGGCTCCATGCCTGTTCATTCCAGTCGCTCAGGCTTGAAGGTTGCTTCTCCAGCGTTTCCAGAAATCTGCGGATTTCTTTGCTGCGGGAAAGATGATCGTCCCTTTCTTCTTTTAACTGTGTTAGTCTTCTTTCTGCGGCCCTGTACTGGTCATTCAGGATGGCAGCGATATTATCGAACTCTTCTGTCGGCATTCCAGTAACCGCCTGTTCCCTGATGAGCGCTTTGTTTCTTTGTAGCACCCTGTCGATTTCTTCCGTGGATTCGGCGATCTTCTGATCCAGCAACGAGGTGTCTTCCAATGTTACCGCCAGCCCCATGCAATCTTCAACGGCATCTGTCTTTCTCGCCATAAGCTCGTTGAAGGCTCTGACGAACAACGTTTTGATCTCCTCCTCGGTCAGGGTTGGTGTATGACAGCGTTCGCCTTTTCCGTATTTTCGATTGCAACGCCAGATGATTTTTCTGTATGGATCGGTGGAATGCCAGACCTTCTGGCCGTAGTACCCGCCGCAATCACCGCAAATGATTCTCGTACCAAAGATGCTTTTACCGCTGTACGAGCGTCCAATCTTCCGGCGGCGGGCAAGTTCAACCTGAACATGTTCAAACTCTTCCGGAGGTATGATTGCCTCGTGATTCGCTCTTACATAATACTGTGGAACTTCTCCCTCATTTACCTTGTGCTTTTTTGTCAGGAAATCCACTGTGAATGTTTTCTGGAGCAGCGCATCACCCCGGTATTTCTCATTCGACAAAATGCTGAGTACCGTTGATTCGTTCCATTTTTTCTTTCCGCCGGGTGTGGGGATCCCTTTTTCTTCCAGCATCCGGCAAATCCCGATCGGTGCCATTCCCTCCATGAAGGAACGATAAATGAGACGGACGATTTTTGCCTGTTCCCGGTTGACGACCAGATTGCCGTCTTTGCCCTTGTCATACCCAAGAAAAGTACTGTATGCGACAGTAACTTTGCCGTCTGCCATACGCTTGCGATGCCCCCAGGTTACATTTTCTGAAATGCTCCGGCTTTCTTCCTGGGCAAGGCTGGACATGATAGTAATCAGCAGTTCGCCCTTGCCGTCAAAAGTGAATATGTTCTCCTTTTCAAAAAAGCACTCGCAGCCGTGATCTTTCAACTTTCGGATCGTCACCAGGCTGTCCACTGTGTTTCGCGCGAAACGACTGACCGACTTTGTAACGATCAAATCGATCTTCCCGGCAAGGGCATCTTCAATCATCTCATTGAATCCATCCCTGTGGCGAGTGTTCGTCCCGCTAATGCCCTCATCTGTGTACACTTTCACAAATTCCCATTCAGGATGAGATAGGATGAAACGTGTGTAGTAATCGACCTGAGCCTCGTAACTGGTGAATTGCTCATCCGAATCCGTGCTGACACGGGCATAGCCGGCGACTTTTCTCTTCGCCATGCTCTGAATCGGAGCTGCAGTAAATATATTTTTAGTCTGCGGGATCAGTGTGACGCTTTTTGCCATTGCTTTTCCTCCTGGCTGCTTCGGCAGCCTTTGCCCTCATTTCCGGCGTCCAGCTTTTGGAGCGGGATTCATTTTCCCAGTTCGTTCTCTGCTCTGTTCCATCTCTCAGATGAAAAATAAGCTCGTTTGGAAAAACCGCTGTGATATAGTCTATTGTGTCATGCAGGATTCCAGCGTCAAAGCTGTTCCACCCAAAGAGGTCGCATGAGATTCTCATCAGAATTTCTTCCGGGATCTTCTTGCTTTGACAGAAGGACTTGCCTTCCTGAATGAATGTCGGGCACGCCCATCTGGCAAGTCCATGATTCATCACACGCTTAAAATGTTTCCCGCAGGATGAGCATACGATCATACCTGTGAAGGCATGTCGTTCCTGATGTTTTTTACATGGATGGGCTGTAGCGATTCTGTCCAATGCTGCCTGCGCTTCATCGAAGGTGGACTGATCAATGATAGCAGGGTGCGTCTCAGTTGCAAAGAACTGAGGCAATTCTCCCGCATTCCTTACGCGCTTCTTCTCGATGTGGTTATTCACATAAGCTTTCTGCAGCAGGGCGTTGCCCGTGTACTTTTCATTCCTCACAAGATCACGAACACGCGGAGTGTTCCACTTCCCGCCAAATGCTCCCTGAATACCATTGCGATTCAGCCACCGCGCGATGGAATCCACAGTGTCGTCGCCGATGGCGCAGCAGAGCTGAACAGGCTTGCCGGTCTGCTGGGCTTTCAGGAAAGCATGAATGTTGACGGATACGTCCGCCTTGGACAGGTCCTTGCCATGCAGGCCTCCGCCAGTCACACCATCGGCCATGTCGCTGCCCAGCTTGCGGTTGGTGGCTCCGCTGTCCACACATAAAGAGCCGGTCAGAGATACACCGTCACCGACCGGCCATTGCCCGAAAAGGCACGACAAGGAACGGTGGGTGCATCGAGCGTTGAAACGGCTTTGCCGTTTCATGGCTCCATATGCATCCCGCCGCCTTAATGCGCATCTCAGGCTTTGAGATTATTTGTTGTGATGACAGCCCGTCGGCTGCGATCATCCGAGGAAAAAAAGAAGGGGCCAGAGACGATAAGGATTGAATCCTCATCATCCTCTGACCCCAATTGGTCCTTCGGGAACCCCAATTGGCCCCGGCGAGTGGCTGTTTCACACTCTATGCTATTGTTCAATCTCCCTGGAAACCTTGAACACCTTTGGCTTGCCGCTGGCGTCCTGCCGGATTTCCGCGTTCTTCCCAGTCTTGAGGATGCGCCGTATCTTGCGAACCATCTCGGCGTCCTCGGCCGCTACCAGAACGGGAGACTTGCTTCCGCTGCTTTCCTGGGGACTGTCACGCTTCATTCTTTGTTGCCTCCCATGCCGGAAATAAACAGCCTGGCACGCTGCCGGAAAGGACCGACCCTGACACGCTGCGCCTGTTTTGCGCGTTCCTTCTTCATCTTAGTCGCTTTTAAGCGACAAGGAAGGTCAAAAAAATATGGCGTCATGGTCACCGGACATCAGCTCCTTTCAGCAGCCAGCCAAGCGGCTGTCTCTTTTACGCGACAATCATATCATATCACCGAAGATGTGTCAATAGAATTTCTGAAAAATGTTGCAAAAAAGCGACAGCTATGCTATACTGTATCAGAGGACATAGAAAGGAGCGATGTCAGGTGGCTGTGAACTACAACGAAACCCTCGGACAGGTCATCAAAAAGAAGCGCCTGCAGCTTGGCATGAGTCTCCGCGACCTTGCCTCAAAGGCAGGTGTCCACCATGCGACCATCGACCGGATCGAGGCTGATTATTTTAAGGTCGTCGATCCGACAACGCTCACGGCGATTGCGGAAGCGCTGCATCTGGACAGGCTGTTTCTGCTCTCTCTGAACGGAGCGGGCGTCAAGGATGAAGATATCCGCATCATTGCCCGTGCCGCCAGCAAGATGAACGCAGAACAGCGCCAGCAGATGATGGCGATCCTGCGGGATTCCTTCTCTGAAGCTTTCAAAAATACTGAAAGCGACGATCTCGATGATAACGGAGATGGATATCTCGATGAGCGTGTATAGTGATCAATGTTTTAACAGGGAGAAGGCAGTCCTGTTGTCTGCGGAATTGCTGCGTGACGCCGGGGTTGCCTTTTTCCCAATAGATGTCAAACGGCTGCTTGCGTCATTCCGGCAGCTTTATCTTTTTCCATACAGTACGATCGGAGACCGGTCTGATCCGGAAAAACGGGCAGCCGCCATTGCTGCGCTGCCAAGCAAGGACGGCTTCTGCACGCGCATCCACGATGTTCTAATCGACTTTGGCGACGGGCCGGTAGACGGGTATAACTGGAACATCTATTATAATGATTCTTCTCTTGAAGCGAGGATACGCTTTACCCTGATGCATGAGCTGGGCCATGTGCTCCTGGGTCATCACCAGACGCTGAACACGGATACCATCACAGGAAAAGAGGATGACCCCGAATACAGGGCGGCGGACGCCCAGGCTGACCAGTTCAGCATCAATATACTTGCCCCGGCGCCAGCCGTCTTTCAACTGCTGAAGGAGCACGGATTCTCCTGTTTGAAAGCGACTGGCGGGAGATGGAAACTAACAAACCGGAACGCTCCCTTCCTCAGGTATCTCGGCAAGCTGCCCGATCCTGTGGAACTGATCACGGTTGCGTTTGGCCTGTCCCAGGCGGCCGCGGAGCGCCGGCTTGCCGAACTGAATGACGAGCTTGCTATCTGGCTGGACCTGGATGAGCGGCTTTATCATTTTATAACGGGCATGGCTCACCGCTCGGGATGGTACTGCTGGGTATGCAACACCCGGCGCAGAACCACATCTCCCTACTGCCCAGGCTGTGGAAAGGGCTGGGATTATATATATAAAGATCATGGACGATTCTCAAGACCGGTCATGAGTCTGAGAAAAAACGGCCAGTTTGCCTTCTGTTCGGTGTGCGGGAATACGGAATTTCCTGATGACGCGGCTTTTTGCCCTGTGTGCGGATGCCCAGTGATCAACGAATGTGAGAACGCATACCACACAGACGGCGACTTTATCCGCAGCGGGATGCATATTGTGCGCGGCACACATCGCTGCCGCCCGACGGACATTTACTGCGGGACATGCGGTGTACTGACAGCGTTCGGCGCACAGCATGGGCCGAAAAAGAACATGTGGCTGCCTGGCAGGAAAAACGATCGCTGTCGGACACACGGTACAGCTTATCCCGCAGTCCTGCCCACGAAGGAAGGCCGACTGTTGAAATGCCCTTCATGCGGAAGTAAGAAGACGATTCGGGACGGGCGCTATTGCGCAGAGTGCAGGCAGCCGCTCGAAAACTGCTGCGTGTCAGATGGTGCCGGATCGCATGCCTGTGATCCCAATGACCGCTACTGCCGCATATGCGGTAGGCCAACGATCTTTTACCAGGCAGGGTTTCTTCCTGCTTATACTGAAACAGAAGCCTGGACGCAGCTGCGCGCGACAGAAGCAAAAGCCTCAAAACACAGCAGCGTCCTGCTGATGCTCCAGTGTGATGGCTCAATGACAATTATGAACAGGGAGGCGCGATGATGGCGAGAATTCGTATTGTAACGACAAGAGCGCCAGGGCTGATTCCCAGCCTCATCAAGGAAATAGATCATGCGTCCAATCCGGTTGTGCTGATTCCGGAGTCTTTTACCCTTGCCTGTGAGACAGAAATCGTTAATCGCAGCAGGGACAAGGGCATCTTTGGACTGAAGGTGTTTTCTCCTTCCTCTCTCGTCAGGGAAGTACGGGAACTGACGGGGCATGGCACCAAAAAGCCTGTTTCGGCCGATGGTCAGAATATGATCATCTCCCAAGTACTGCACCATCATCATGATGATCTGAAGTATTACCGGGATTCTGTAGCGCAGCCCACGCTGGCGCAGAAGATCGCCAGCCAGATCAATGATTTCACCCGTGCCAGGCTGAGCGCAGATTTTCTCCGTGAGTTCCAGCCTTCCAGCAGACGCACACAGGCAAAACTGGAAGATGTAGCCCTGATCTGGGATGGATATACGCAGGCTCTTGGCGATCGCTTTGAAGATGGCGTTGGCCAGTGGCTCTCTGCCGTCGACAATATTGTCAGAAGCGGCATTGTCCGTAACGCACAGCTTCTGATCTATGGTTTCGATTATATTACGCACGATATTCTCAATCTCATCAAAGCCGTTTCCGGTACAGACGGTGCGGCGGAGATTGTCATCGGCCTGATCAGCGATGATGTTGGCGCTGATCGGGACATTTTCCGCGCCGCGAATGATTCCGTGCATTCTCTGACGGACTATCTGGATCATCATGGACCTTCATATTCCCTTCAGCGAGAAATCATGATTCCTCCCATCGATCCGGGTATTGCGTATGTAGAGAAGAGCATATACGCTACCGGAGTGTTCCCCAGCGCAAAGATATATGAGCGAAGCCAGGGACCGGGGCTGCCGAAGAAGGTCGTAGTTATTCGTGAAGAGCCCTATGAAGCGGAACAGAAAGCGAAAGAAATACTCGCAGAAACACCGGTACCGGACATGTCTCATGTACGGGCTTACTATGCAAAAAACTCCTATCTGGAATGCCAGCATGCCTGTCAGACGCTCATCGAATGGCATCGCGATGGTATCCCGTGGGAGGATATGGCGATTGCCGTATGCGAGCAGAATACGCTTCCATCCCTGCTTCCGCTGACGCTTTCAGCGTCTGGCATACCTTTTAATGCCAAGCAGGATCAGCCAATTCTGATGAGCGCTTATGCTCAGTATTTTCTGTCTCTACTGCGCGTGCTTCGTCTGAACTTCTGCCAGAATGACATGCTCCGCATGATGAAGACCGGCTTTACCTGTCTGACCACGGCGGAAGTCATGGATATGGAGAATTATGTCCGGAAAAACGGCATTCATCGTTCCCGCTGGCTTAAGCCTTTCTTCATTCCGGAAAGAGAAAAAGAAAGGGTGGAAGCGGAAAAACGCGAAGAACAGCGCAAGCGGCTGATTGATCCTATAGTCGAACTGAAGCAGCAACTTTCTCAGAAAGACTGCTCAGGCAGGCAGGCGGCGACGCTCCTGTTCCGGTTTATCACGGATGCCGGTGTCTATGAACGTCTCCTGGAACAGGAAGAATCCCTTGCCGCACAGGGCGATGACCTGGGGATTGACAGGAACCGTCAGGTGTGGACTGCGATCAATGAGCTGCTGGATTCTGTCGCCAACTTTATCGGTGACGAGCCGCTTCCGCTCCGTGACCTGTGCGCCATGCTGGAAGCGTCCATGGCCGGCAGAATGATCAAATCGCTTCCCCAGCTGTCCAAAGCTGTCATGGTCGCTCCGCCGCAGATGTTTTTCTCCTCCGGTGTGCGCTGCATGATCGTTATGGGGCTGCAGGAAAATGAAATCTCCTCCGGCGCCGGCATTCTTTCAGAACAGGAGCGCAGCCAGCTCGAGGCTTATATAGAGGAAAGCAACAGGGATTTCTATCTGAATCAGGGTGAAGTCGGGCGTGATTCCGCGGAAGGCAAACAGACGTCGCAAGACGGGCCGCGGCCTTACAGCAAAATCGGCCAGTCCCTGCTGGATCTTGCCGCCCGTCAAAAACAGGACGTCTACCAGGCGGTTTCCCTTGCGAGGGAACAGTTGATGATCTCCTGTTCCAGCGCGAGGCCCAGCGGCGGTGTGCTGACGCCTTCAACCGCATTCAAGCGTCTGGCGAAGACCATACGTGAGCAGAAACCGGAGAACTATTCCGGCGGCCTGATGAATACCGATATCCGGCCTTTTGCCCCGGCGTTTGCCCTGGAAACGCTGGCTGTCCGCTTGCGTGACAGCAAGGACAGTTCGGATGGTTTCCTGCATGGTAATGAAACCAATGATATTCTCTGGAGAAACGCGCTCGGTTCCCTGTATCAGTCCGATACCTGGCGGATGCGTACAAAAGGCGTGCTGGATGGGCTGCATGTGACCGTCACGACGGAAGGAATAACGCCGGAGCAGGCAGAAAAGCTGTACTCTACACGCGGATTTACCATCTCCCGTGTGGAGACTTTCGGATCATGCCCATGGCGGCATCTGCTGCAGTATGGCCTTGACCTGTTCCCGACCGCAACATTCACGTTCCAGAATAATGAACAGGGCACATTCAATCATGACGTGCTGAAAATGTTTCTGGATGCTGCCATGAAGCTGCCAGAGTGGCCGGATCTGAGTGAACAGCAGATCAACCGGCTGCTCAACAGCATTCTCAGGGAACGTGTGAAAAAATGGGAGGGCGGAATCCTCCGTTCTGACATAGCTCACCGCTTCCAGGGCGTCGCCATCATTCATGGAGCGCGCACGTCCATTGCCAGCCTGATGCGCTCATTCCAGCAGAAGCCCCACTTCCTGCCCATGGCGGCAGAGGTGCCCTTCGGTATGCCGGATATGAAGAGCCCGTTGAATCTGCCGCCTATCCAGATACGAACAGCAGACGGAGGTTCCATCGCTTTCTCAGGGAGAATCGACCGCATTGACCGTTTGGATATGCCTGATGGAAGACGATACTTCATGATTGTGGACAACAAGATGTCTACTAAAGAAGTAAAACAGAACTCCATAGTTGCGGGACTTCAGCTTCAGCTTCCTCTGTATATTCGCGCTGCCCAGAACGGCCTTACCGGCATCGATGCTGCAGGCGGCCTGTATCAGCCAATCAAAGATGTGCTGGTCGACAGTGAAGAAGCGGAAAAGGTCAGAACACAGATTGATAAAGAGCTCCAGCTTTCCGGCATCATACTGGATGACAAGGGGATCCAGGAAGCCATGAAGCCGGTGAAGATAGCGAGGCGGCTGGATACGAACGATACCATCTCCGCTGTTACGCCTGACGAGCTTCAGACTGTCATGGACTGTGCGCTGGGCGTCGTCACAGAGCGGGTAGACCGTATCCGCTCCGGCGAGACCGCGCCTCAGCCCATCAAGGATGGAATGGAGTCGCCATGTACCTGGTGCGACCATCCAGACGCCTGCCCCTACGACAGCACACTGCCTGGCTGCAGGATCAGGGAACTGGATCATAAACATCGCATGGATATGCCATCCGCGTAAGATGAAACAGCGAAAGTATATCTGAGAGGAGACGAGCCCATGCCGAAATTTAACGCATCGCAGCAGGAAGCGATATCCGCGCAGAATCAGAATATTCTGGTTTCCGCCGCCGCTGGATCGGGCAAAACCACTGTCATGGTGGAAAAGATAAAGCAGACGCTGATCAATCATCCGGAGGCGTCTATTTCCCAGTTTCTCGTGATCACCTTTACCAAGGACGCTGCCCAGAACATGAAGGACAAGCTCCGCAGCCTGCTGGAGGCAGCGGCGCAGGAAGGCTCCGAACCTGCCGCAAAAGCATTGGGTGAGTTTGAGACCGGGAGCATCAGCACCATCCATTCCTTCTGCACACAGCTGCTAAAGGAATACAATGACAATGCCGGAGCGTCCATGAACCCCCGCGTTCTGAAAGACACAGAGAAAAAGCGCATGCTGGACGAGTGCTTTACGGATGCTGTTGAAGTGATTCTTGGTAAAGGCAGTAAATACAGCGCGCAGGACAGGAAGGCCGTAGGTGAAATTATGCTTGCCTACAGTCTGGATGAACTGCAGAAAATGGTTCAGGATCTGTATAACGTGTTAATGGGCATTCCGGATCCCTTTGATTTTCTTGCCCGTATTGTCGGGACAATGCCTGTTGACCTGTGGAATCAGGAAATCCAGACCTCTATCGATCTGGATGTGCTGGGGCTTGAAGAATGCCTGCGGCAGGAGGAAACGCTTCTCTCTGATCCGCTTGCTCTGCAGGCATACGAAGAAGTATTCCAGCGTGATACAGAAAATGTCGAATCCTTCCTGGGAGCATTCGAACGCAGTCATGACGCCGAAGAAAAGCGCGCGCTTCTTGAGACGGCGAAGGCTGCCTTTGGAAAAGCGCCGAGTGTGCGCGGCCTGGATGATGACGCCAAGGCTTGGAAAAAGCTGATCGACAAAGCGCGCGATGGGATGAAGGCATCCGATGGCATTCTGGCAACGGCCATCAAGCGTCTGGACGCTATGATGGATGAAAACAATGATCGCCTCAATGAGATCATTCAGCGTGAACTGCGTGGGTTGGAGCTGCTGTTAAGAGAAACCGCCGCCCAGTATGAGCAGCAGAAACTGGAAGCCGGGGCCATCGACTATTCTGACATGGAGCAGATCGCATACCGGATCATGTCTGATCCTGACAAGCGGAACGAGCTGCTGGCCAAATATAAATATATCTATGTCGACGAATGCCAGGATGTGTCCGGCATTCAGGACGCTATCATCAAATCCCTGACTGGCCCGGGCCATCAGTTCTTTATGGTCGGTGATATCAAACAGTCCATCTATGGTTTCCGTCATGCGGAACCGGATCTGTTTGAGCATGAGCGCAGAACGTACTCGGACGATGCTGAAGCTACCGAGCGCCGCATCTTCTTTATGGATAACTACCGGTCATGTCAGAGTGTGGTGGACGCGGTCAATGCGGTATTCACCGAGGCCATGGAGCGCAGCATCACCGACATGGATTATATTCCCGAGGATAATCTGCGGTGCAATCTTCCGGGCAACTTTGGCCCTGTTGACGTCATTCTGGTGAAGAAAGGCGATGAAGAAGCGGATAAGCTGGAGGCGCAGTGCGAGGCTGTCGGCAGATATATTCAGTCGCTGATCTCCACCGCGGCGGATCGCAGCTCTCAGGCACAATATCAGTACAGCGATATTGTCATCCTGGTGCGTGCAGCCAAGGGCAGCGCGAATACCATTGTGGATCATCTGAAAAAAGTCCATATCCCCGCCATGTATGAGGGCGTCCCAGACTTTTTCGGATTGGCGGAGGTCAAGGCATACCTGAGTCTGCTGACCGTTATCGATAACCTTCATAACGATGACGCGCTGGTGGGTACGCTGATCAATACCCCATTCTTCTTCACCGACAGAGATCTGGCCGATATCCGGCTGGAAAAGCTGGAGCATGTACCCTTCTATGAGGCTTTCGAACTGTGCGCTGACAGGAATGAGAAGCCGATTGACAGGAAATGCCGGTCGGCCGCCGATCAGCTGGCTGCTTGGCGGAAGGTCAGCGAGACAATGTCCGTACCAGATTTCGTCTGGTGGCTGATGCGCGAAACAGGCATCTATGCAGCCCGCGGCGCATACCCCGACGGAAAAGCCCGTCAGGCTAATCTGGACGCATTGTATCAACGCGCGCTGGATGGGCAGAAGGCAGGCAATATGCGTCTGTCCGATTTCATCAACGACCTGCGCGAGGCAAGAGAAACCAAACAGAGCGACAGCGACGATCATCCGACGCTTGGTGCCGGCGACAATTTTGTGCGTGTTATGACTATGCACAAAAGCAAAGGTCTGGAATTCCCTGTTGTCATCCTGATGGATCTTCAAAAGAGCATCCGGCATAAGCGCAACGATGAAAAGCTGCGCATGAATGTCTCCAGTTCAGGTGATGCGCTTGGTCTTTATCTTCCGGCTGTCCAGCGCCAGAGAAACAGTTCCATGGATACGCAGGGGAAAGATGCCTTTGATATCCGGGCGCTCCGGAAAAACATATCCGAGGGCACACGCCTTCTGTATGTTGCCATGACCCGCGCGCAGCAAAAACTCTGCCTGGTCGGTTCCGTCAAGGACGGAGAGGAAACCCTCTGGAGCAACCAGACCCGGGCAGCCCGTATATGGAAGACTCGCAGCATGCTGGATATGATCATGCCTGCGGTGCTTCAGCGTGTAGATTTACCGGAAGTTGGTGAGACTGCCGAGGATGATTTGTGGCGTGTTGCCTGTGTATCGGGAAAGGCCATTGAGGAAGGCACCGAAGAGGAAAGAACCTCTACATACGAAATCGAGGAGATTCTCGAGAAACAAGAGCCAATGCTCATGTACCTGCCTGAGAAAGCAGAGCCTGCTCCGCTGAAGACCAGCGTGACTACCCTGACGCGGCAGGTTCCTGTCCTGTCCGATGATGACAGTGAAGAAACTGTCGAAGATAAGCGCAAAACCGAGGAGGCTGTCCGTACTTTCCGCCTGAGTTCTGTTGCCTCCCGACCTGCTTTCCTTGAGGAAGAAAAAGCTGAAGCAGTCAATGTTGGTACGGCAACGCACCGTTTCCTGCGGCTGATTGACCTGGACTTCTTCCGCCGTGAGGGAATCGACATCGAATGGGCGGTACAGCAGGAAGCCGAACGTATGCGTCGTGCGAATATCCTGACTGAGGAAGAATCAGGGCTTATCCGGCTCCACGGCGTGACTGCGTTCCTCAAAAGCGATCTTGGGCAGCGAATGCTGAAGAGCAGCGATGTGCGACGTGAAGTCAATTTCACCATGCGTATTGATCCTCATGCTCCAACCATGGTACAGGGCATTGTGGACTGTGCTTTCAAGGAAGACGGCGAATGGATTCTGATTGACTATAAGACCGACCGTGACACGGAGCCGGGGACCTTTGTTCCCCGTCATGAAGCGCAGATGAACTGGTATCGAACGGCACTGGAGCGTCTGACCCGCATCAATGTCCGTGAGATGTGGCTGTTTGCTCTGCGTGCGGGGAGGGCATATCGGGTTGATCGGCGGGAGGTCGCGGAATAAAACATCTTTTTCAGAGCAGCTACATCGCTGCTCTTTTCTTTTCTGATGGCACGGGAGCAATGACTCAGGATAATCTTGTAGCTTATAGATAAGGTACAATAAGTTGCGCAAATTCCAGAACAGGAGGATTGAAAACAGTCCC